>Ga0206887_10167_pt1 | contig 15232 bp, 7 predicted proteins | sample Alteio_BWOrgHeat_89_FD_153248 | JGI IMG/M metagenome (GOLD analysis project Ga0206887, IMG submission 153248) | Enriched cells from forest soil in Barre Woods Harvard Forest LTER site, Petersham, Massachusetts, United States - Alteio_BWOrgHeat_Nextera3 ...
AGGAACGATTGAGGCACTGGTTCAGATATCTGTCCGCCTCCGCAAGTTGGCCGAGACGAAGTTGCAGATCGCCCTTTTGGTAAAGGAGACGCTCGTCTACCGAAATTGTCTGAATTTGCTCGACCGTGTGCCACCATTTATTGAGTTCGTCAATACCTGGCTCGCGGCCATTAAATGGCCAACTCGCCTCAGCAAGAGTATTTCCCACACGATACCGCTCCTTCATAAACACAGAGACCGGATCGCATTTTTTGATATGCTTCGCTACCGCCACGGCGGCTAAACGAACCGCCGGGAACGTGGCGATCGCATAGTACGAAACACCTGATCCCGTGTGGAGACTCTCTTCGTGCCAACGAAAGTACGGCGATTGCCACCAGCAGTTGCAGGTCGAGAGAAGGTCATTCAAGTCGATAGTGTTACCCGCCGTTGAAGCGCAATTGAGTAACCGAGCGGCGAAACTGTGGCTCTTGCCGATCTCCGAAGGTCTCTCGCTGGAAGCAACGCTCTTCTTGCCACCAATTAGCCATGCTTGGATTGCCGTGTATATCGCGACGTATTCGTTCGTGACGGCGGAAGCTGGAACAGAATTCGCCACCTCTAAAATATCCGACACCAATCGGCCGGCTGATTTCGGACTGATTGGGCGCGGATCGAGCATTCTCCGAAAAGCTCCAGCGAGAAGCATGCCGCGCCATGTCCGCGCCTTTTCATACCAGTAATAGAAAAAGGGGAACTGATCTCGATTCGTAACGCTATTCTCCAAGAAATCCAGAATTTTTTGCGAATCGCCATCGATCAGCAATGAGAGTTCATCCAGAAACTCGCGGCGCCCAAACGCGATGCCAAACGGATGAAGCTCGTGTACAATTGGGCGCGTTTCCTGCGAAGGCTCCGACCGAATGGAGGAAAGGACCGCGAGGCATTGACTACGCTCATGCCACGCTTGGGCGCTTCCGCTCGTGGCATGTTCGTCACATGCAGCGTGAGAAAATGCGATAATATCATCGGATCTTCGATTCTTTTCAAGAAGAAACCTGGATGCTCGAATTGCCTCCCAATCACGCGGTAGGTCGCGAAGCAAGGAAAGTGGATCGGGTAGTTGAATCGCGATTGCACATAATTCTTCGAGGGCGTTCCGTGCACAAACAAACCCATTGTTTTCAAGTTGCTTGTGTCGCCACACAATTGGTGAATTCCGATCCGCGCCGATGGTGCTTTTCCACATTTCGACGAGCCGCGGCAACTCCGAGCTCTGAGCAAGATAACTTGCGTGTCGTGTGACGAAATCGCCTAATACTGAATGGCAATACGGCATCCCCCCGTCATTGTGCGTGGTCATGCTGACATTCATCCCGCGAGGCGAGAGCTTTCCCAAGCACGCCATACCGAGCCTTGCGACGAACACACCTCGATAATGGAAAACGTGGAAATGTTTGGGTACCCGATTGAGCGTCGGTTCGCTCATCGCTTCGAGTTGTGTTTTGCACGCAGGGATACGGTCCGCGCATTGCCACCAAGCCAACGCATGTAAATCACTCAAGCATGCCTGTGCCCAATGTGGAAGGTTGCCCAGGGTTCTCGGAAGAATTCTCGCAACCGCTTCCGGCTCCCACTCCGCGGCTTCGCCCAGCAATGCCAGTGCAGGGCCGCAAGGTGCCGGATGATCCCATCGATTTGCGACGCTATTCGTTAGGGCGTCAAGAAACTCATTTGTATGTTGCGTCAATCGGGGAGACGCCCACAGAAGTCGAACAATAATGCTCGGATCGGTTTCTGAACGAATTGCGGCCATTACAGAGGTAAGAAAGATGTCCGGAAATTCAAATACCGCAGGACGCACTGCGGTCGCGGCCCGCAAACGTACAGCGCGGTCAGGTGATTGAAGTTCGTCGCATAGTGACTGCACAAAGGAGTCGCCCAGATATGGTGAAGCGCGGCCACGCAGGTAATCGATCGTATCTAAGACCTTGCTTCGGTTGCCAATAGATGAATCGGACTCCAACGACCGCAGTTCTTGAAGAGTGTGGTTGACGGCCTCTGCGGCCTGTCGATGCGTGATACGGTGAAACGCCCCAAGAGCCTTATCTAACCGAAAGCCCAGTTCTTCAGGCTTTTGGTGTGCGCGGTGCCTCAATTCGATGCCAATGCGTAGCAACACTATGCGGCTTACAATGTCTGGCTCAAATTCCAGAGCGCCGGCAAGAGCGTGCATTCCTCGCAGACTCTCGCCAACATCTGGACTCAGATACATCTCCAAAATGCGATGCCATGCACGTCGGCCGAGAGGGTCATGTGTTCCCCTAGCGGCAAACACACCGAGCGATTCGCACCCAGAAGGTTCGACATAATGGTCGCCCAACGGCCTGGTCAGGCAGCAGAGCAATGCTGTCGTGCGGGCTTCTCGTGGAGATCGCTGGCTGAGACCGCGTGCTACTGGCTCTCGCCATTCTGTGTTTCTTATAATCAATTGCTCGGCCAAATCGGGGCCATTGGGTGCCATTCGGACTAATGCCTCGACAACTGATACATCTTGCGCCGGATTCAATTCATCGAGTGCTGTTTCCGGGTGTGCCATGTGGGCAAGGAGGCGTTTCGCGTAGGCGTGATCCGAGATCGCCTGGTCAGCCCACGAAGGTGAGGTCGATGAAGTTAGTAAGCCGTTCGCGCGAAACGCTCGCAATGCCGCCTGACCAAGTTCGGGCAAATGTTTGGCAAGGGAGTTTGCAACGCCAGAGGAAGAAGTCTCTGTACTTCTCGATTCCCACAAGAGTGCAACAAGGGAGTTAAATGCGATACGCACACTCTGGATGTCGATGGAAAGCGCTAAGGCGATGTGTTCAAGACGCCTTTCGAGCGTTTTCTCAAGAAGGGCATCGACATCGAGCGGATCGGCAACAAAGGATACGGTCCCAAGGTCGTGCTGGTGCTGTTCGATGTATCGATCCAGCAAATATGGATTCTTCAACGAGGAAAAGCCGGCTCCTTGTAGTTGTAACATTGCACGGGCAACTCGTTCAGAAGGAAGCCGTTGTTGAAGGGACTCCGATAGTTCCTCTGGGGAGAAAGAATCTAGCCTGAAGCTGTAGTTGCGTTGCGTCGAAGTGAAGCCACGTTCTGGATCGAATACACTAGACGGGGGAATTGATGCGCCGAGGCGATATAAGTCCCATGTTTCCTGTTGACAAGTGATGAGTAGCTTCGCGTCGATTATACTTGCTTCCGTTACTAATGATGCAATCCATGCACGGACCTGATCGGCCGTTTGTCCGGTCGCACGAACGTCATCAATACAAATCACCAACGGGTAAGTGCCGAGGGTGTTGGCGACAGCACGCAGGCGAGCCAGTATGCTGCTTCCAGGCCAATCTCGGCCGGAATACCGAGAAAAGTAATCCGCTGCAATCTCCTTCAGGGCAATGCCATTGGGGAGGTTTGACCAAGTTGTGAAGATTCGGGCGCAACCGTGCAAGTCAGTTAACGAGAAACTTGCGGTTGCCCAAGATTTTCCAGTACCGCTTCTTCCCAGAAGTACGAAAACGCTTTCTGTTGCACCCAGGAACGGCATAAGCACGGCATGCAATCTTTGCCTCTTGGCATATTTGGCCGCAACAAACGGAATAAGGCCTGACAATTGCAAGTTTTCTGCACACGCGCGATCACACGCTGCGATTGCATCAACGTCAAAAAGATTAGGTGAAACGATAGCAATCCCAGCCTCCTCATTGAGCCAGGAAGTTGAATATGACCGCGCTTTAGCAGGGCCAGACCCAGCATCAAGTAATAAGGCGCCGATAAGGGTACTTGCAATGCGGCGAATCGCAGCCTTGTCGGGTGCAGCGACAGCAATCGTTGTTTCAATTTGGGCCTTTAGTGTTGCAAGGTGTGTTGCTTCGGCAGAAGAGAGATCGTGTAGTATTTGGATGGCAAGATTCGCCAAGTAGCTATTTTCGCGATGGACTTGTTCGCTATCGAGATGCTGCTTTACCGACTCAACGATTCCGAGCAGTTTCACGTTAAGTCTGGGAGAACTTGTAGGAGCTGCCAGGAATTCGTCAAGCTCATTGCTTCGGATTTCTGCTTCCGTAACAAGCCGCATTGACCACTTGCGGCCATTTTGTTCCGAATGGTAGGCGTTGCAGATGAAGTTGAAAAGTAGGTTGTCATCAAGAAGGGCCGAAACCGTCCAAGGCTCGCGGGTTGCTTTTAATTGTACCCAAATATCAGTAGAAGAGTTACTGTAGCGGGCATGAAGGTTCACATTGCCAGGATTGTCGGACGGGACGACGATCGGTCTTGCAAGTAAGTCATTGCCCTGAAAGAAATACACCTCCTCGGCGTTGTCTTGAAGCAAAAGCCACAGCACATATACTAAGTGATAGCGCGTACCTTTCAGGTTGCTCCAATCCCCGAGGGCTTCCTTGTTTGTGGTTGCCATGATCTCGCATTGTCCTGTCATTACGTCGTATTTGATGGTCCTTTAATAAGGGCGGCTAATTCGCCGGAGGCACAAGTGGCATCCGCGGGGGCGCCGTGTCCCACATCAGCTTGATTTCGTCCGGCGTCAGGCCGTAGGCGGCGTTCACAACGTCGCTGACGCGGCGTTCCAGGTCCAGCGCTTCGCCGGCCAGCGTTTGCAGCGGGGCCACGGTGGTGACGTGTTCGCCCTTCAATCGCTTCACCTCGGCAACCGAGAGCGGCTTCGATCGGCCGCGGGCCTTCTTCACCTCGGCGGCCAGGGCGTCGGCGTCGAGCCGGGCCACGTCCTGCAACTTCTGCGAAGGCTTTTCGATGCCGAATTCCAGACGCAGCCAATCGAGCATCGCCCGGCGGCCGGCTTGCTGTTCCGCCGTGATGTCGATCAGGCGACGGACGGCGGTTTCCGCATCGGCGTGGATTTCGTCGGTCGGTTGCGCAATGGGCAATTCTTCCATCATGAATCCCACCGGCGTAAGTGCTTCATCCTTCATGTGTGGCAGGTAGCGCCAGTTGTGCCAACAGAGAAGCGGCGAATTGAGGACGGCAAGAACGTATAGGTCATTCGTCGGCAAGAAAAAAACCTTATTGTTGGCCAAGATGCCGGACGTGTCGAGCATGTAGCACGGGTGGTACTGAATCTCTTGGTACATGATCTTGGCCTTATCGAATTGCGCCCAGTAGGCACACGCTCGCAGCTCCCACCAATTTTCTCCCTGGTCCTGGCGCTTTACAAGCGCGTCGCGGTTTTGGTTCAGGTGCGCGTAGATGGCGGGGTACGTGGTGGCGAAAACAGTCTCGGCTTTGTCGCCAGCCTCGGACCAAGGCCAAGAATGGTTCCCGCTCGATTTCAAAGCAAGCATCCAAAGGCCAGTCCATTCGGCTTGCCAACGATCTATGTCCTGCCCCCGCAGATACTTCTTGAACAAGGAAGCCGATTTCGGATCGGCTGCAACTAATTTGTCTTTCGTTTGCGCGTCGATCAGGTACGCTTCGTTGAAACCGGTCAAGATGCCGCGACAGGGAATTGTCCCTGCGAATTCCTTCAAGGGTTTCCCCCGCGTCTTTATCGTGTCCATCAACGTCGCCACGCCGGGCGGTTCCAGGCTCCACGGTTCGGCGCCGAGCCGATCGCGCGGCACGTCGAAACCCTCGCTCTTGATTTGCCGGGATAGATCGTCGATGCGCAGTTGCTCGCGCGGGATGGCGCAGACGCGGGCCGCGGCGGGCGTCGGGACGTTCGCCGGCTTGCGGGCCACAAGGATCGACGGGAACACGTCGGCATCGGGGAAGATTTGCTTGGCGTGGCCGAAATCGACGACTTGCTCCACCCAGGCCGCTTCGCCGAAGAATCTCCGCAACGGTTCGCCGTAGCCGGCTCGCATCCATTTGTTGGTGACGACGAAACCGAGCCGGCCGCCCGGCTTCAGCAACTTCATGCCGAGTTCGTAGAAGTAGACGTACAGGTCCGCCGTGCCGTCATACGCTTTGTAGTGCTTTTCGAGGAAGGGCTTGTCCTTGGCAATCCACTCTTGGCGGACGTATGGCGGGTTGCCGATGACAACATCGAAACCGCCGCCGGCAAAGACCGTGGGGAAGCGTTGACGCCAGGCGTCCAGCGGGGTCGGCTCGGCCACGACGCTATTACCTTGCTTCACGTTGTCATCCAGGCTCGTCAGTACCTTCCCCTTCTCCGCGGTCTTGATCCACAAGCTGAGCCGGCAGATTTCGATTGCCTCGCTGTTCAGGTCCATGCCGAAAAGGTTGCTTTGCAGGATCTGCCGGTCAACGTCGCGGAACAAATGCGAGTCGCTCAATTCGGCGTAGCGGGCGTTTGCTTGCTGGTAGTGCGCGTGCAACTGGTCGAAGGCTTCGAGAAGGAACGCGCCCGAACCGCACGCGGGATCGGCAACGCGGACCGCGGCCAGCGAATCAAGCCAGGCGTTCCAGAAATCGGCCAGGGCCTTGCGCTGCGGGCCGGTCAACTCGCGAAGGTCGTAGGCGCGCGGATCGGCGCATAGCTTTTTCGTCGCGGGCCTGGCGTCTTCTTCGTATTGGCGACGAAGCGTCTCGAAGCGGTCCGCCAAAATCGGTTGCAGCGTCTCAGCCACGATGTAGCGCGTCACGAAAGCGGGCGTGTAGAATGCGCCTTCCTTCTTGCGCTTCGAGGGGCCGGTCTTCGTCGGTTCGGCCTCGGCGGGGGCGGGCGTTTCGATTTGCTGGTGCAACGCTTCGAGGTCGCTGATGGATTGCTCAAAGATGTGGCCGAGAATCTCCACGTCGATCAGCTTGGCGTTGGGGTTGTCCGCGTCCTTGCCGTATTCGTAGCCGGCCAGCTTGTCGAAACCCTTGCAAACCACGTCGGGGACGTTCAGGCGTTCGAGAAGGACATCACGCTTGAACAGGCCGCCGTTGTAGCCGGAGATTTTGAGCGCGGCATTGCCTTCATCGACGGCGCGGAAAAGCCCTTTGAAGTTCTCCCAGATCGGCCGCGGGTTGAATGGGTCGCTGTGCCGATAGGCGCGGGCGATGATTTCCGACGGGAGCAACTCGCGATCTTCGCAAAAGGCCATGAAGAGGATGCGGTCAAGGATCTTCTGCGTGACAGTGAGCAACTCCGCGGGCGGAACGTCGGCATTGTGCCGGCGCAGCTCGTGAAAGGTTTGCCGGCGCAGCGTAGCGTATTCGTGGTAGTAAGCGTTGGTCACTTCGCGCCCGATCCGGCTCGAATCGGCAAGCAGCGCATCGAGGTGGGTTCCGCCGGCCGCGGGAACAACGCGCTCGGCGCCGAGCAAATAGGCGAACCGTTTCAGGGCAGCGTCATCGTCGGGTAGCTTCGCGGTCTCGAAGCGTTCGTAGGTGAAAAGATCGTGTCCCTTGTGGAACAGGCGAAACTCGCGCATGTTGGTGACGAGAAACCAGTCGATTTGCAGATTGACAGCGTATTGCAGGGCTTGCTCGACGGCGGAGCGCTTGCGGCCGGCGTGGGGCCGGTCCAGCGGATCGCGCGGGCCTTTGCCTTCGATGACGAGAGTGTAGGCCGCCTGCCCATCGGCCAGGGGGAAGCGCCCGAGCGCGGCGTCGGCGAATTTGCCATCGACTTGAACAAGGGATTCGCGCTTGATCGTGTAGACCGGCGAACCGGACGCGGGGCCGACGTAGCCGAGCAAGTCGCCGAACACGTCGCGGATGAAGTCGCCGAGCAACTCGGTTTCCTTCATCTTCTCGGCAGCCTTCGAGGAAAGCAGGTCATTCCAGTTCCGCAGCTTGCCGCGGGCGTTCGCCACGGCTGGCGCTGGCGTGAAGGCATTCAGCCTTGGACGCAGGGCGTCGGGTCGAAAGAGAGGCTTGGCGTCCGCGGGCATGATGGCTCCGAGCGGGACAACTTGGAAAAATTGAGTAATACAGAAGGATATTTAAGCCAGATAACTCCGCTAGACAATGGCCGCTTGCCCATGATCCATGACGTTCTTGGGCGAATGTAGCACCGGGATGAGGCGGGAAGGCGGCCCTTCACGCTTCCCTTGCCCTTCGATTATCATTTCGCTCCCAGAACGTCGTTGAATAGCGAAAACGGCCGCAATGGTTTTGTGGCCGGACGGAACGGTACATGAGTTTTATCGCCGAGCGCAACGGTAATGTCCAGCATGGTTGGCAGACTACGCCCCCACCGTGCGGAGCGCGTCAATGGGCTGCATTTTGGCGGCTTTGTAGGCCGGGTAAATGCCGCTGACCACCCCGACGCCCGCCGCGACGCACAAGGCCAATACGACGAACCAGGGGCTGAATTCCGCGGGCACGAAAAACCATGCTTCGGCGGCCATGCCTCCGGCGAAGCCGACGATTAGGCCCGCAATGCTTCCCACGCAAGAAATCATGACGGCTTCCAGCAGGAACTGAAGGAGAATATGGCGCTCGGTCGCTCCGATCGCTTTGCGGATGCCGATCTCCCGGGTCCGTTCGGTGACGGTTACCAGCATGATGTTGGTGATTCCGATGCTCCCGACCAATAATGAAATGGAAGCGATCGCACCCAGCAGCAAGGACAGGGCCTGCGCGGTCTCGCTCGCGGCCTGCGTAATCGACGTCACATTATGGATAGTAAAACCGTCTGCCGATGCTTCCCGAAGACGATACCGGTCGCGCAGCAACGCCCTCATTTCATCCGTGGCGCTCCCCATCGCTTCGGACGAGACCGCCTTCACGTATATCAGCTCCACGATGCTCGAAACCGAGTTATGGCCCCATAAGTGGGTCTTGGCCGTGATAATGGGAACGAAGACGGCATCATCTTGGTCGCGGCCGTCCAGTCCTTGACCCTTGGGTTCGAGAACGCCAACGATCTGGTAGGGAGTGCCGTTGATTTGGACCATGCGGCCAAGCGGGTCGTCCCCAGAGAAAAGCTTAGCTGCGACCGTCGCACCGATAACCGCCACGCGCATGCCCTGCCGCACGTCGTCGCCGGTAAAGGGTTGCCCCTCATCAAACGTCCAGTTGCGAATGGCGAAATAATCCGGCGTCGTCCCGGAAATCTGGGCGCTCCAGCTGAACTTTCCGGCTGCAATTTGAAACGAGCGAGGGTACGTAGCAGGCGCTGCCGCTTCCACCGACGGAAGACCGGCGATATGGCTTGCGTCTTTCAAGTCCAGTTCCGGCAATGCGGAACCATGCGCGCCTTTGGTGGTAGCATTGCTTGGGGTGATTATAAGCAGGTTGCTGCCGAGCGCGGCAATGGCTCTTTCCACAGCATGCTTAGTGCCCGCTCCCACCGCGACCATCAGGACTACGGAGCCTACGCCGATGACGACTCCAAGGACTGCCAGAAACGTTCGGAGCCGGCTGGTCCCGATCGATATCCATGCTTCATTCAAGAGGGCGAAGAACATCTTAGTTTGCTATTGAGTGCATGATAAGCGGCTGGCTGCAATTCTTCGACAAAAGCGCTTGCTTGGAATGCTCGCATGAGAGTTTGACACATTTCCGTGACCCGCAAACTACTGTCCGTTGCAGGCAGTAGCAATATCATAGTCGCGTTGCAGAGTACAGCTCCCGGTCGGACCATTCTGCCGAGCCAGCGCGTAACGCTCGGCGCCTTGCAGGGCGCTCGCGCAATTGCCGGGCGGCGGGGCGCCCACGAAATAACTAAACGATCTGGAATCCACGGGCAGGCCCGCACTGTCCACATGGACGCTAAACGAGCCGGGGCTCGCAGCATCCCATCCCATGATCCCATAAATGGATACCGAGCAATTGATGGTGGTCGATAAGCCGTCCGCGTATGCCTCCGGGGATGGGGAGAACATAGCAAGCAGCATGACGGCAAAAAGTCGAAGGATGTCTCTTTTCATTTCTCTACCCCGCAATGAAACTATGATAACCAATTCTGTCAGGCTTCGGTTAATTTACCGTTAATCGAGGCTTCGTATCCTCAATGGCGCAGTCCTTTGTTAACCATTAATTAACCTATTGCCAGTAAGATGAGCTATAGCGCTCCTTAGAGGTGCGTTATGTCTTGAACCACGTAAGGAGATGTTATGAAGAGACTTATCACGATTGCCTGCCTGGTCGCCTTGCCTTCCGGTCAGGCGTATGCCACCTCTCTTGCGGCGTTAGCCCCGTCACAAACGGCGGCGATCGCAATACCGCCTGGCCCAAAGGAATGTGCATGTTTATGCGCGATTGACTCACCTGTCCCGCCGCCGATTGTTTTGGCCCAAGTGCGGTCTCCACAACCAGGCTTCCCATTCACTGGCACAGCTGCCCAAGCAAGTACGGATTGGACCATTGATTTTCCGATTGGCCAGGGGGCCGGTCAAATCACCGAAGCCCAATGCAACGCTAAGCCAGGCGGCAGTTGCAACGGTTACGGCCCCCCCGTTCCCGGCGCCTCCGCTTCGGCTAGTGCTTCACGGCCCAAGGAAGGTGGCAGATTTGTTAGCCCATGTGCGATTCGAGACACCGGCAATTCACCGCTATAATGGATATCTCGCGTACGGCGGCGCCTTCTCCTTTGCCAGGCGAAAGTCGCTGGCTGACCCTTTCCTGGTTGCCTTCGTCGGAGTAAGCATGGCGATGTCTCCTTAGTAATTGGGCCCGTCATAGACAATTTCCCCGTCTTTCACATGCACAAGGCGCTTGGCGTAGCGTGACACGTCTTCCTCGTGGGTCACCAGCACAATGGTCATGCCTTCCTGATTCAATGCGTTGAACAACTCCAGGATTTCCTTAGTCGTATGGCTGTCGAGGTTCCCGGTCGGTTCGTCGGCCAGAAGGAGTACGGGTTCTCCGGCAAGCGCTCGCGCGATGGCGATGCGCTGCTGTTGCCCGCCGGATAGCTGATTGGGGAAATAATCGCGATAGGAGCGTAAGCCGACCTGCTCCAGATAATGCTCGGCGCGCCGTCTCCTTTCAGGGCGATTTTCACCGCTGTAGAAGAGGGGGAGCATGATATTATCGAGGACCGTGCGGCGTGGCAGCAGGTTAAAGCCTTGGAAGACGAAGCCGATCGTCCTGTTGCGCAAACGCGCCAGAGCCGCATCGTCATAGCGGCTCACGTCCTCGCCATCAAGTTCATAGACCCCGCGGCTGGCGCGATCGAGCGTTCCAAGCACATTCATGAGGGTACTTTTGCCTGAACCGGAAGGCCCCATGATTGCGACGAAGTCGCCCGCTTCTACTTCCAAATCGACGGATTTCAGGACCTGGGTCGTCACGCCGGCATCCGACACATAATCCTTACCAATGCCTCCCAAGGAAACGATGGCCATATCTCAACGCTTCCCGGCGTGGCTCAGGCCGGTGACGACAAGATCGCCTTCCGCCAGGCCGTCACCCGCGATCTCGACGTTGCTTTCGTCTGACGCACCTACCGTCACGGCCACAGGGGTCAGGATGTTATCGCGCAGAAGATAAATGACATTCTTGTTGGCGCCGTCCGTGCCAGGTCTGGATGCCGCTGCACCGGCACCCATGCTGGCGTGCAACAGTTCACGAACGCCGCTGATGTGTTCGGACGGAGGCCGAAATCGCAGGGCCGCGATCGGGACATGCAGAACGTCTTTTTTCTCCGAGAGGACGATACTGACATAGGCCGTCATGCCGGGGAGCAGCGCCTTGTCCTTGTTGTCGACCGTGACGACGACGGTATAGGTCACAACACCCTGCTCGGCGTTGGGGGTGAGATTAATCAAATGCACGCTGCCGCTAAAATCCCGGCCCGGAAAAGCATCGACCGTAAAGGTGACCGGCATCGCGAGTTTCACCTTGCTGATATCCGATTCGGAAAGATTAACGTCAATTTTCATCTGGGTCAGGTCGCCGGCGATCTTGAATAGGTTCGGCGTTTGAAAGCTGGCAGTCACCGTTTCGCCGAGCTTCATTTCCTGGGCGATAACGATTCCGTCGATCGGCGAGACGATTTTGGCATAATTCAGATTGACCGTATCGCGCGAGACTTGGGTTTTGGCGGAGTCATAGGCATTCTTGGCGACCACCAGGCTTTGCTCGGCATGCTCAAGGTCTATTTTTGCCACATAGTCTTTTTCCAGAAGCATGCGCGTGCGTTTCAGGTCGCGCGCGGCCTGCTCGTAGTTAATGCGCGCCGTCTCCAAATTCGACCGGCTTTGCTCAAGCTGCGCAATCAGCAGCGAGGGATCGATTTCCGCCAGCAATTGCCCGTTTCTGACCTGATCGTTCACTTTGACATACACGCGGCTTACCTGTCCGGATACCTGCGTGCCGACGGTCACCTCCTGGACAGGGCTCAACGTACCGCTCGCGGTGATGATTTCGGCGATATCGCCGCGCGTGACTGTTTCCGTGCGATAGGAAGACTTCACAGTATCATTCGCCAGCCAATGCACGCCGCCAATAAGCGCAGTCGCCGCCAGTACGGCGGCACCGAGCCATACGCCATATGTGAAGGACTTACTCATGAATCGCAACCATTGACGCTGACGTATCGGTGGGTGCATCCGGGCGCATGGTGTCGAGATTCAGCGTTCCGACCGCTCGAACCAAATCGACCCGTGATGTAAAGAGATTATAGCGCGATTGCAATTGGCTTTGAAGTGCATTGCTATACTGTGATTGGGCATTCAGCACATCGAGAATCGTACCGAGCCCTTCCTTATAGCGTCCGAGTGCAACGTCCTTAAGCTGCGAAGCCGTTGCCATCAATTCCTGACTCGTTTGCCAGGACTGCTTGGCCGTTTGGAAATTATGCCACGAATTCCACACGTCCTGTTCCACGCTCAATTCCGTTTTCACAAGCTCCTCGCGCTGTGCATCCAGTTGCTCCTGCGCTGCACGTTCATTATAGGTTTGGCTGAATCCCGTGAATATCGGAATGTTGACCGAGATGCCTATGCCCTGGCTACGCGCCGACGAGCGATTGGGCAGGACGAGATTATTATTGGCCAGATTCATATTCGCCGTTGCGGAAATGGTAGCGAGGTCCGCGCGTTTGAGGGAGCGCAGAGCCTCTTCGGAGCCTCTAATCTGTGCTCGCGTCGCCAGAAGATCGTACCTCTTCAGCTTAGCTTCGTCCATGAGACGTTCCACATTACCCCCGAAAGGATCGGTATTCAAAGTCTTGTTGTCCATTTCCGCGACTTCAACGGGACTATTTGCAGAAAGCCCGATAAGCTGCGCCAGCGCCGCTCGATCAAGCGACAGCTGGTTTTCTGCCTGCTCGGTTGCCAGCAGCGCCTGGGAGTAGGAGCCTCGGGCTTGCAGCTCATCCGCCAGCGGCACCTGGCCGATTCTATGCCTTAACACTGCGGCATCGTAGCTTTCCTTAGCGTAGCGCTCCGATTCCTTTGCAACATCGACTGCATTCTGCGACGTTAACAGTTGATAATAGCCTCGCAACGCCGATGCAATCATGCCTTGCAATGTGGAGTTGTAACTATGTCCGGCCGCGATCAGCGCCAGCTCCGCGATCTCCAGCTTGAATTCGCGTTGGCCAAAATCATAAAGCGTCATGCCCATCGTTATGCCCGTACCCTTGGTCGTACTCGTCGTTCGCGGCTCGGCAAAACTCGTCGTCCGCGCACCGTTGATCGTTGCCGCGGCATTGGGAAAATAAGCCGAGTAGTTGGTCGCATAGCTGGACGCCTGAGCTACCAAATTCAGGTACGCGGCTTTGGTATCGGGATTATGGCACAGCGTGGCAATGACGACATCGCTAAAGAGCAGCTTGCGGCTAATATCCGCAGGACTGAAGCATGTGTCCGGCTTGAGGTCCGAGGAGACAAGGCCTGATGCTTTTTTGTCCATGGCGAACGGGTCGGCTAACCAAGGCAAGGGGTCTGCGCAGGCCACGTTTCCTCCGGTCGCGGCGAGCACCACGCACGTCATCACGAGTTTTTGTACCGAATTCAGTTTCATCGCATCGGCCTGTTGAGCTGTTCTACGTCTACAGGCTACGGCAATATGATTAATTAACGGTATAGGGTTTATTAAGGAATGGTATATAGGGCCGCCTGGAGATGAATGTGATCCCGTGAAGGCAGGTGATGTGTGGCCAAACCGGGCCAGTGTCATTGAAAAAGAGGTAGGTCAATGGTGTTCGCCGGCTTATTCCTACGGTCGTGTGATGGAGCCGAAGAGTGCGGCGAATCCGCGGCCTCGGCGGTTCTGCCAGTGCAATAGCATTACGGCGACCATCACGCCTATGAATGCCTGCGCCAGAGCACCGCTACAGCTACCAGCGACGAGTGCTGTTCACGCCCGAGGGGGTAGCGCGGCCTTGCCGTATTCAGCGCCGCGTCATTTCCAATGCATGGTGCCATAGGCGTCGTCGTGGGAATTCACAAATTAGGCCTGGCCTGTTCGTGAATGGCAAATAGGCTATTTCTGCAAGGCCACCGCTTCCCCCAGCGCGGAGCATTCGTCCATGTCATCGACACCGGCCAGTCTCCTAGACCGTCTCAAAAATGCGCCGGCGGATTCCCCGGATTGGATCACACTTCAGGGTATCTACCAGCCTCTTATCAGGTTTTGGTTACTACGCATCATGGCAACGCAGGACGACGTTGACGACCTTTCACAAGAAGTGTTTGTCGTGCTCGTGCGTGAACTTGCCCAATTCGAATCACGCGGCAAGGGCTCGTTTCGCGCTTGGCTTCGAGAAATTACGGTCAACCAGACACGGGCCCATTTCAAGAAACGCCGACGAAAACCTCTGGCAAGTCAAGACGAGGATGTCCTGGCCCAGCTGGAGGATCCGAAGAGCAATTTGGCGGCGGAATGGGACCGTGAACATGACCGCCACGTCTCCGAAAAACTGCTGCTGTTGGTGAAGCACGACTTCGAGCCAGCGACATGGGATGCCTTCACCCGGTTCGCCCTTAATGGGCAGCCTGCCGCCGAAGTAGCTCGCGAAATCGGCATTTCAGAGAATGCTGTCCTTCTTGCAAAAGCCCGTGTTCTCAAGAGGTTACGCCAGGAAGCGCGAGTTTTTCTGTCCTGACCAACTTTTTCGCGACAGGTACGACGGCATTTAGGCTCTTAGCTTGTAGACGCGCATCCACTACCCATTTCGAGGAGTCCCGGTTAGATACTGGGGGAATTGATTCAAGCTTATCTGCGGCGAGAATAGACCCTCGATCGAGATGGCTTCGCCGACGCGCGGCAAAAAGGCAGCATTGGCGGGCTGCGTAAAATTGATGGAGTCGGCGTAGTTGCGCGCGACATTCTTCACGATCACCGCACTTGTCAACGGAAATGCCAGATTGACGCCTACGTCGCCGCG
>Ga0206887_10168_pt1 | contig 15223 bp, 16 predicted proteins | sample Alteio_BWOrgHeat_89_FD_153248 | JGI IMG/M metagenome (GOLD analysis project Ga0206887, IMG submission 153248) | Enriched cells from forest soil in Barre Woods Harvard Forest LTER site, Petersham, Massachusetts, United States - Alteio_BWOrgHeat_Nextera3 ...
GGCCTGCTCGTGGGGGATGAAACTGCCATTTACATAAGAAATTCTCATAAGTTTCAGTGATGAGAGTTTAGAGTTGAGTGAAGAAAAAACTAGACTCTTAACTCTAGCAACTAAAATTACTGCCCGATCTTAGCCCAGATGCGTTTTTTCGCAATATAGAAGAACACTGTGAAAACCAGAAGGAAAATTACAGATTTAACACCCATCTGTTTGCGTGATTCCATTTCAGGTTCAGCGGCCCATTGCAGGAAATTCACTACATCTTTTGCCATCTGGTCGGTGGTGTTCTGGGTGCCATCAGCATAGGTAACTTGCCCATCACTGAGGGGTTTTGGCATTCCGATAGCATTGCCTGGGAAATATTCGTTATAATTCTTGCCTGCAGGAATTTCAACATCAGCCGGTTTTTCGGCAAAGCCGTTGAGTAGCGAGTAAACGTAATTCGGGCCATCTTCACGCGCTTTTACGATAAGCGAAAGGTCAGGCGGGGTTGCGCCACCATTTGCAGCGGCGGCGGCTTTGCTGTTAGCAAAGGGGCCGGGAATGCGGTCAGATGGGCGGCCAGGGCGCTGGAACATATCGCCAGAGTCATTCGGGCCGTCGGTAACTTGATATTGTGAGGCAAGGGCTTTAACTTCAGCTTCAGAGAAACCAAGTTCCTGAAGGTTCCTGAAAGCCAGGCGTTTTGCGCTATGGCAGCTTGCGCAAACTTCCTTGAACACCTGGAAGCCGCGTTGCGCAGATTGTTTATCAACAGTGCCAAGCGGGCCGTCGAAAGACCAGTTGACCTGAACCGGTTCTTTGGTTTCGTTGGCAGTAGCGGCGCCGGAGAAACCCATTACCAGCGCAAGCGCCAGAACAGAAACTATATTGCCACCATATTTCTTTTTGGTGTATTCATAAATTGATTCCGGTAACTCATCTGCTTTTTCAACTTTGCTCAATAATGGCAGCACAAAAAGGAAATAGACGAAGTAATAGAAGGTTGTGGTGCGGCCGATGATAACGTTCGGGATGCCCCATGTTATGCCATCAGGAGATTTTGCGCCCATGATGCCAAGGATGATGAAGTTTATCACAAACAGTAAATAGAACCATTTGAATACCGGGCGGTAAGCGCCTGAACGAACCGGGTGCCTGTCAAGCCATGGAACTACGAACCAGATAAGTATCGAGCCGAACATTGCGATAACACCAGCCAGTTTAGAGCTGATGAAAACGATGCTGGTGAATGGGATGCCGATTGGTGGAACCGCACGGAGTATCGCATAGAACGGTAGGAAATACCATTCAGGGACAATATGCGCAGGGGTTACCAGTGGATTCGCCGGGGTGTAGTTATCCGGGTGGCCGAGATAATTAGGAGCGAAGAAAACGAACGCCGCAAAAATTAAAAAGAAAATACCGAACCCAAAAAAATCCTTGATGGTATAATAAGGATGGAACGGGATGGTATCTTTTTTGCTTTTCACTGCAACGCCGGTTGGGTTGCTTGAGCCGTGGATATGCAGGGCTATAACGTGAATGAAAACCAGACCAAAAATAACGAATGGCAGCAGGAAGTGCAGAGCAAAGAAGCGGTTAAGCGTAGGGTTGTCAACCGAGAAACTGCCGAGCAGTAACTGCTGAACGCCTGTTCCCAAGCCGGTTATAACTTCATCGAACGCGGTGAATAGGCCGGTGATAACGGTTGCACCCCAGAAACTCATTTGACCCCAAGGTAGAACATAGCCCATGAAAGCGGTGCCCATCATCATCAAAAAGATGATAACGCCGAACCACCACAGAACTTCACGCGGTGATTTATAAGAGCCATAGTAGAAGCCGCGGAAAATGTGGAGGTAAACCACACCGAAGAACATGGATGCGCCAACCGCGTGCACGTAACGGATAAGCCAGCCGAACGGGACATCGCGCATGATGCGTTCAACGGAATCAAAGGCGTGGTCAACCTGCGGAACATAGTTCATCGCCAGGAAAATGCCGGTAACTATCTGGATCATCAGCGCAACGCCTGCAAGAGAGCCAAAATTCCAGGCGTAGCTCAAATTGCGCGGGGTTTGATATTCACCTTGGTGTTTAGCGAAGCTTTGTATAGGAAGCCTGTGCTCGAACCAAAAAAGCGCCTTATCAAAATTTCTCCAGAATCTGTTTTTCATACTTTAATTTCCTGTTTTAGATTTGAATTAATGAATTGTTCGAAGTTTGGTTGAGTTAAATCCTTGCACTTCAAATAATTCAATTTATTCAATAATTCTTATCCGATCATTATTTTCGTATCACTAATAAATTTATATGGCGGTACGGCCAGGTTTTTTGGTGCAGGCCCTTGGCGTATCCTTCCTGAATCATCATAATGTGAGCCGTGGCATGGGCAGAACCAGCCTTCGGGAACGCGGTTCGGGATGCAGCCTAAATGTGTGCAGATGCCAACCAGCACCAGCCATTCATCTTTACCTGCTTTCACGCGGGAGGCGTCAGTTGCAGGGTCTATCATTTGTTTTTTGTCATCAGCTTCGGCTTCTTTTATTTCCTCAGGTGTGCGGTGGCGCACGAAAACCGTTTTGCCTTGCCATGTAACGCGCTTTTCCTGGCCAGGGGCGATGCCTGAGATATCAACTTCGGTTGACGACATTGCGCGAACGTCATCTGCCGGTTCCATAGAGGCAATCAGTGAATATCCGGCGCATGCAGCGCCTATCCCGGCAGTGGCAGAGGCCGCCAGCACCATGAAATCTCTTTTTGCAGGGTCTTGCACATTTGCGGCCGCAGCGGCGCAAGCGCAGGTGTTTTTAGTATCGCAACTCTTTTCTGACATAATAAATCGTATATATGAAATTAAAAAATAACAGCCTTATCTAAAGTGTAATATTATTAGATTCAAGAAAATTTTTATTTTAGGGGAGGTTCTCGGTGAATTTTATTTCAGCGCCTAATTTTGCGAATTGAGTGCGGCAACCTTCTGTTTTATATCTTCGGGCGGGGTTTTGCCCCAGCCAGAGAATAATATTTCTCCATAGTCACGGATGTTGAGGTCGCCCTTTTTCATTTTACTTTTATATTCGCTATATGATCCGGGGTTCATCCTTACATAGAACCAGCAGTCTTTTGAGTTTTCCTGCGCGATGATGAGGCGTATCTCTCCGCCTTCGCTTTTTATGACCTTTAAGATGAAAGACATTAGCTTTTTATTATAGTTGTTGTGTGCTTTTCACTAGCGCCAATATTTCCGACGCCGGTTGGGCCTTGTCCTGCCGCTGCGACAATATCATCCAGATGTTTTCCCTTGGTCAAGAGCTCATCTAACCGGTTTTCATAAATTTTTGCTATTACATCAGGTAATTTTTTTTCATCCTCTGTTATATTGTCATGCGTGGGTATCTCTGTATTACTATTATTAAGAAGGATTATTCGTTTTAAAGGATAAGTTTCCTGTGGGGTATATTCCTTTCTTATATTTTCCAAAAATTGTGTTTTTGTTTTTGCTTCATCATCTCTATTTGCGAGTATTTCTTCAAAGCATTTGATAATGTCATTATTTTCTTTATTTATATCAAGATTTACTAGATCGTATGAATAGTGAGGATATTTTTTATAATATTCAGAATCAGCGGTAAGTTCTTCCTTGGTTCTAACGGCTTCAAGAGCTTTAGAAAATTTTGTTAGCCCACCTCCAGTCAGTACATCCTTAATGTCTAAATAAGCGCTGTTCCCCATAAACAATTCCAGAAATAAGTTAAGTCTGGTTAGATTGTACCACAAAAAGGTTAATAAATCGTTAAGGGGTGGATTTTCTTTTGATGCTTAACTATCTGATAAATAATTAAACTCCTGTGAACCCATGCTTCAGGAAAATCGCCTTCGCGACATCAGACTTGAGGAATTCAACAAAACGTTCTGAGTCTGCCTCGCTGTTTTCCTGGCTTGGTTCGGCAACGATGGCGGCCTGGTAGATTATGCGGTCATAATATTCCTGCGGTATCTCAAGCAATATCTCCAGTTCGGGGTTGGTGACATAGTCAGACTTATATATGATCCCGGCATCATTACCGTTCTCAATTAAATATAAAGCGTTCCTGGTGTTCTGGGCGCGGAGCATTTTTGGTTCCAGGCTTTTCCAGCCGTTGGATTTTCCTTCTTTTACTTTTTCAAACGCCTGCTGGATGAACCTTCCGGCCGGGTCGGTCTCGGGGTCGGGGATGACCAGCAGGGCCTTTGAAAGTATCTTCATTTTTCCTTCAATTGTTTCTTCCGTATCGAGTTTTTTCTTTAGGAAATGGTTCTTGTGTGCAACCACCACCAAACTATCGCCTGCAACGTTTGCCAGGCTGTAAACGTTCAATGCGCCGAGCCTTTGCAGGTCGCGCATTTTTATGGCATCTTCGGTGATGAGTACGTTCGCGGCCTCGCCCTCTTCAATAAGCCTACCCAGTTCACCCGGAGATTCGAATAGGGCGCTGAGGGAAACATTCTCTTTTTTGCTGAAAACCTCTGATATTTCGTGAATGGCATCGGTCATGGAACTGTTCGCCAGAACGATTATACTACGGTCGAAGGCCTGTTTTGGTGTTTTTGCGTGCGAAAATGGGGGGTAAAGTGCTAGGCTGAGGGAAAAAAACCCGACAAATAGCGCCAAACCTAGCTTTTCCAATCTTTTCATAATAATTTAAATTATTTGTATTTATTTTTAGTCAAATTTGTGATATGTTTCACACAAGCCAAGCGTACTAAGCTCAATTTGAGTTCCAAGCTTAAATTCTTAGTATTTTTTTATCAACTGTTAAATGAGAGAGTGTTGTATATTATGTCAATGAAGTTCAAAACAGGTGCTAAAGTTGTATATCCATCTCACGGTGTCGGTGAGGTTCAAGGTGTTGAGTCGCATTTGGTTGCTGGAAGTGAAATAAAAACCTACGTTATACAGTTCGATCTTTCAAAAATGATCCTGAGAATTCCTACTTTGAGGGCTGAAAAATCTGGCCTTCGCCCACTTTCATCTGATGATGAGCTTAAAAAAGTTGGCAAAACATTAACTGAGCGTCCTAAATCTTCCCGCGGCATGTGGTCGCGCAGGGCTAAGGAATATGAATCAAAAATTAACTCGGGTAACATCATCGCGGTTGCAGAAGTTGTGCGCGACCTGCATAAGAACGTTGATGATCCGGAAAGATCATACTCAGAGCGTGTAATTTACGAGAATGCACTTGAGCGTCTTTCACGCGAAGTTTCAGCCATCAAGAAAATTGATATATCTGGTGCCGCTGAATATCTGGTGAAGACCATCAATAACAATAACCCATATTTCGTTAAAAAAGCTGCGGCTAAAAAAGCGGCTGAAGAAATTGAAGATGAATCTATGGCTGCGTAATTTATCCGGCGCATACACTTAACAAAAAAGGCGGGCTCAGAAATGACCCGCCTTTTTTGTTGCGCGCGTTTGGTTCCAGCCTATTCCTTGAGGGTGCTGTTTTTGATATCGGGTTCATTCAAAGATGCCGTATGGCTGCCAACATTCCTGGCTGTTGCCGTTCTAGCATCAAGTATATGTCCTGCAAACTCACAAACCTTGTTGAAGATACCTTCGTAACCTTTATCTTCAAGATGTTTAAGGGGAAGATTTTCTTCCACGCTAACGTAGAAGTGATTTTTTGTATGTCCATCAGAGGCAGTGCCGGGGTGGCTTAATCTCATTTGCAGTAACGATGTTCCGGCCTGTTTGTAAGTGATTTGTTTTTCCAGGGTCAGGCTATATTTTGAGATAAGGTCGTGCACCCTATCTTTCGGTGTCATGTCATCGTTATGTGTGCATAAATGTTCCGGCAGTGAGATGTAAATGTCGGGGATTGAGGGGCTGGGGGGCATATTATTAGATATTAATGGCAAAGGAGCTTCTAAAAAGGAAATCTTGGTAGGTGTGATGTTTTCGAGGACAAGATTTTTGTCGGCAGTTTCATTAATTTGCCTATGGTTGTTGGAATTAACGAGTATATGCCTGCCCATATTCTTTCGGAACTCCTGCAATGTCATCTGTGGGATGCTTGCAAGGCCATAGATGTTATCTTCATGGAGGCCTTTGAAGGTGAGATTGGTGTGGTTGCTTTTGGTATACTCCCTTATTGTGAATTTGGGGAATGCGTGAAGCATGAAGGGGTGTTCATTCTTTGCAAGTTTATCTTTTATATATTTATTTTTAGATTGTAGTTTTAAAAACTCACCTGCATCGCAGTTATAGTCAAGCAGGCCGCATTTGCGCATGAAATTGTTCCTGAAAGCCGTGCAGTATATCTCTTCTTCGTTAAACGGTGAGGTGCCTTGGCTGAAGTCTTTCTTTAAAGCGCCGAATTTGCCCAGCGCACCATTGTTGACGCCTAATATCAGGTTGGTCCTTTCCAGTATGTTGCTGACTTCTGCCGGAGTAAAAGACTTGTAATATCTGCTAAGGCGCATGTTCAGCACCAGTCCATTTGCAAACCCCATGATAGTGTTGATCGATTTTTTTATAAAGGTGTGGTCGTGCTTGCCATTCTTTTTGCTGGCATCGTAATATATATCTTTTGTTTTGCCTTCAATTTTTACCTGGCGAAAAATGGGCAGGTTCTTTTCCTCTGCCCAGTCTGAAAAGGCGCTATCGGCAAGGTAAAGAAGGTGAGTGACAAACTGGCGGGCATTTGGCTTTTCAGATTCTGGTTCAGCAGGATGAAGAAAACTCTTGAAGGAGGTTTCTTTTACGAGGTCATAAAACCTTCTGTTCTGTTCCGTGTTCCAGGCTATTTCATCGTAGGAGTTCTGGTCATATTGCTCTGTGCACTGGAAATATGAGATAAGTACTTTTGAGTTGGTTATGGGATGTTCGCCTTTATCTAGCAGGGCCTTGTCGAGATCGAATGATATCTTTATCGCCGGAGATTTTTTCCCTTTCTCAAAATTCAGGAGGCTTTTTTTCGTATCAAAGCTGATAGGTACCCACAGGTTCTTCAAAAATTCCTCTTTCATTCCAATCATATTGGGCCCTATGTCGGGTACGAATACATTTACCTTGAAATGGCCTGAACCTGCTGGTGATTCGTGGAAGTTGAATCCGTCTTCAAATAATTTTGTGCCTTCTTTATAGATTGTTATACCTTCAAAAACGGGTCTTTTTCCCCAGTTTGTAGTTTTCAAAAGCCCGGAGGATATCTCAAAGGAATCAGCGATCTCCTTTTTTTGTGTTTTGTTTAATTCTGAAAAACTCTGCAATTTAAATCCCCTGGTTCAGTATGAATCAATTATATAAAAAACTATCTGATAATAAACAGATAATGTTTTTTAATTTGTGTTTCATAAGGATCTTATTATAACATAAATTAGTTAATAAATGATTAACCTCCAATATTTTTCTTAAATGGTTGATATACTTAAAGAATTTCAGGATGCTAAGGCCATATTGAAGGGGCATTTTATCCTTTCTTCCGGGTTGCATTCAGATACTTATATGCAGTGTGCAAGGGCGCTGATGGAGCCTGTGCGGGCGGAAAAACTCTGCCGGGCGTTGGCTGAGAAGGTCAAAAGAACAATAGATATAAACAAAATTGATATAGTAGTTTCCCCGGCAATGGGTGGGGTTATTGTTGGTTTTGAAACTGCAAAACATTTGGGCAAGCCTTCGATATTCTGTGAGCGGGTTGACGGTAAATTCCAGCTCCGCCGCGGTTTTGAGTTGCAAAAAGGCCAGAAAGTTCTGGTCATTGAAGATGTTGTGACCACCGGAAAATCATCGCTGGAAACTTTTGAACTGATTCGCGCTCACGGGGCTGAGGTGGTGGCAGAGGCCGCGCTGATAAACCGTTCTGGCGAAGATGCGCCGCTTGGCGTAATACCGCTTATCACTCTTGAAAAACTGGATATCAAAACCTTTCCGGCTGATAATGTGCCTGACGAGTTGAAAAACATCCCTGCCATCAAGCCAGGCAGTCGTTTCATAAAGTAAATTTAAAATAGGAATTAGGGCGTGAGGTTTGCGCCGGATGTTTGTGGAATTTGCGGAGTAATTGCCTTAGGAGTGCCTGTCGTTGCGTCATGCTGCACATCGTTATTTGTAAAGGCCCCTGCCGCGATATTTTTATCAACAGACATCACAGGTCTTTGCGGAGGCGCCTGAGGTGGTTGTTGGTGGTGATTCTCTGGCGGCGTACCGGGTGTTTCGCTGTTTTTATGTCCCGCCATCCCCTGGCCGATATTCAGGCCAAAATGACTGAAAAAGCTTGTGAGTGCGGTTATGAATTTCTGGATAAAATCTCCTCCAAACCCGCCTAACAAACCTCCCAGGCCGCCCGTTTCAGTGTGGCTGGACTCTGAGTTATATTTTTGTTTTCTGTCATCATCCTGTTTTTTTAGTAACTTGTTTGCATCGGCCACCTGCTGGGGTGTTGGCGCGTCATCATCTGCTGATTGTCCGGTGGGCAAGGTTTTCTTTACTGTGAGGCCGGCGGCTGTAATGTTGGTTAAGGTTACCGGGATAATCGCTCCGGTGATCTCACCCATTTCTTCCGTGGAAAGCTTCCCTTCGCCGTTTTTGGCATCGTTTTTAGTGTTAACATCATTCACAACATGGGCAACTATATCGTTAAATTGTTTGAAGGTTACTCCGTTCTTAAATTTATTGGCCTCGGTGGTTTCAATATTATTTATATAATCCTGGCCTTCCTGCCTTTTGTCCTTAACGCCTTGTTCTCCGAGCACCATGCCCGCTACCCCTGAGGTTTTGCGGCGTATGATGATATCAAGCTTATGCGCGCTTGGTACAATTACGTTATCATGAAACCACCGCGAGGCAATATCGCCGGGGATGGGAGTGTCATTGATCTCCTGCTGGGTCGGGGGCGTGTTATTCGCAGCAGGTGCGTGCAAAGTGTTCTGCTGGGGTTTTGTGTTATCTGTTCCGTCTGGAGTTGGCATTTAAATCTCTATGAAATAATTATATGTTTATTATAACATATAAAGGTTAATAAACCGTTAATAGTGGTGATAAAATAAAAAAATATAATATATTGAAATATATAGTGAAAATCGGTCAGTTAAACGGCCTCTGTTATTGAGTTGGGCGGAAAGTGCTGGTTTTAAAGCACGGTTTTTGAAAGAATCGCACCAGTAATTAAATTTTTCTACTTTTTTTTACACGCGAAGTAAAAATTATCGTATTACTTAGATCATGGAAAACGAAAATTCACATATCGCAACCGGCGAAGAGATAACCGATGAGCCGGGCAGGGAGTTGCTCGAGCTCATAGCCAGCTATAACCCTGACTTTGACCGTGCCTTCGTGCAGAAGGCGGTGGATTTTGCCGTGAAATATCACGGTTCACAATTGCGCCAGAGCGGTGAGCCTTATTTTTATCATCCGATAGCCGTTGCAACCATAATCGCGGAAATGCGGTTGGATGTTAACTCTATCGTTACCGGGCTTTTGCATGATACGGTTGAAGATACCGAAGCCACGCTTGATATGATAAAAAAAGAATTTGGTGCAGATATCGCTTATATTGTTAACGGCGTTACCAAATTAGACAAAATAAATTTCCGCACTGAAAGTGAAAAACAGGCCGAGAATTTCCGTAAATTCCTGCTTGCGATATCTGAGGATATTCGCGTGTTGATGGTAAAGCTGGCGGATCGCCTTCATAACATGCGTACGCTGCACCACATTAAAAAAGACCATAAACGCCACCGCATCGCTAAGGAAACCATGGATATTTACGCGCCGCTGGCAGAGCGCATCGGTATGCATAAGGTGAAGGTGGAGTTGCAGGATATCGCCTTCCGCGAGCTTTACCCGGATGTTTATGCCTCGGTGCTCACGCGTCTGGAGTATCTGCGCGGGTTGGATGATAAGGTTATACCGAAGACCATCCACGAAATAAAAGAGGCGATGGAAAAGACCGGTATCAAGGCAGAGGTTAGTGGGCGCGAGAAAATGCCGTTTTCAATCTGGTTGAAGATGCAGAAGAAAAATGTCGGGTTTGAGAGTGTCACAGATATCATCGCATTCCGGGTGATAGTTGGTTCGATAGATGATTGTTACCGCGCTCTGGGGGCGGTGCACACTAAATATAAATTAGTGCCGAGTTATTTTGATGATTATATCAGCGTGCCGAAGGCGAATAATTACCAGTCTATCCATACGATCGTTATGAATGATGATTTGCAGCGTGTTGAAATTCAAATTCGTACTCAGGAAATGCACGAGATCGCCGAATATGGTGTTGCCGCGCATTGGAGCTATAAACAGGGCAATGCCTATAATATAGATGGCAGCCAATATCGCTGGGTGCGCCAGCTTCTGGAAATTCTTGAGCACACCACAGACCCAGAGGAACTACTTGAGAACACCAAGCTTGAAATGTATCACGATCACGTTTTCTGCTTCACGCCGGGCGGTGACTTGATAGTCCTCCCGAAAGGTTCAACCGCGGTTGATTTTGCATTTGGCGTGCATACCGGTGTTGGGCGCACCTGCGTTGGTGCCAAGGTGAACGGCCGTGTTGTACCGCTCCGTACTAAACTTAAGAACGGTGACCAGGTGGAAATTTTACAGGCGAAAGTGGTGAGTATCCAGCCGAGTTGGGACAGGTTCGTTAAAACCGCCAAGGCTCGCGCTGAGATCCGCAAACATATCCGCCAGCAGAAGAGTGACGAATATGCGGTGTTCGGCAAATCCATAATCAACCAGCTTTTCCTGCAGAATGATGTTGAGCTTGATGAGGCTAAAATGGAACCATTGCTTGAAAGGTTCAAAAAGAAAACCCTGCATGATCTTTATTCAGCTGTGGGCGAGGGCGTACTTTCACGATCTGATCTTATCTCCGCCATGTTCCCCGAGCAGGCGCTCAAAAAGAAAAGCAAGAAAGATGACGGGTTTTTCGTCAATGATGAAGGTGACGCGCCGATTCCGCTTAAAGGTTTGACAGAGGGTATGGCCGTTTCATATGCAAGCTGCTGTAACCCATTGCCGGGTGAGCGTATAGTTGGTATCCAGGTTTCAGGCGGGGTTCTGGTGCATACCGCAGATTGTAAAGAGCTTGAGAACCATGTTGATGAACCCGAACGTTGGATAGATCTTAAGTGGGATGTCAGTAGCAAGGAAGGTTTTTACCGTTCCCGCCTGGTCATTACAACCGAGAACAAGCCCGGTGCCCTTGCCGAACTCACCAAGATATGCGCCGAGAATGATGCCAATATTTATAACCTCCGCATCCGTGCGCGTGGCCAGGATTTCTGCAAAATAATTATCGACCTTGAAGTGCATGACATCAACCACCTGCACAAAGTAGAACAAAGCCTCAACAGCTCCGACCTGACCGCTGCGGTGAAGAGGTATAAGGAATAACGCTTTGCTTTCGATCAAAAACGCTTTACTTGTTTTGATCTAGGGGTTTTTGACAAAAAAATGCAAGGAGCGGCCTTGCATTTTTTAGGCGGTGCCGTTTTTTTTCTTTGTCATTCCAGCGAAAGCTGGAGACCAGTCGCTCCTTTAGAGATTGGGGTTTTTGTGAGATACATATTGTATAACTTAAATTTATTACCTAAAATAAAACCATGTCAGATAAAAATATTGATAAAGAGATAGAGAATATCCAGTCCGGGTTGAAAAACCTTAAGGATAATGCAGAAAAACCATTGAATAATGATAGGCTTACCGGTGAGCGGGTATTTGCTGAGATTGTGGCGGGGCTTATATTTGGAACGCTGGTTGGGTACTTCGTGGATGACTATTTTCACACCGCCCCGATTTTTTTGATAAGTTTGATAATTTTAGGGCTTGCAGCTTCGATATATAATATATATAAGGCCACGAACGAGTGATTTAGTAATTTGGTTATTTAGTAATTTAGAATATCCAAGATACAAAATCACCAAATAACTAAATTACCAAATTACCAGAAACTATGGCCCACTCTCCATTAGAGCAATTTCGTATTACCCCGGTTTATGATATAAACCTTGGCGGGTATGATCTCAGCATCACGAATTCCACCCTTTTCCTTTTTGGCGTAACGCTTACTATCATGTTGTTTTTCATTGCCGGCCTGCGCAGATCTTCGGTTATCCCATCACGTTTCCAGGTGCTTGTTGAGTCAAGCTATACATTCATCGCTGGAATGGTTGATGAGAATATAGGGAAAGAGGGCATTAAATATGTGCCGTTCGTATTCAGCCTTTTTGTGTTGATACTTGGCTGTAACCTTGCGGGAATGCTGCCTTATTCATTCACCGTAACATCACACATCGCCACCACGTTTGCACTTGCGATATTCTGTTTCATCATCGTGAACATCATTGGTTTTGCGCGTCACGGGTTCCATTATCTGCATCTGTTTATCCCGGAAGGCGTGCCGAAGATATTCCTTCCTATCATCACTCCTATTGAAATTATTTCCTACATGATACGCCCTATATCGCTTGGTATCAGGCTTTCGGTTGCAATGACCGCCGGGCATATTGTTATGAAGATATTCGCCGGGTTTATCATTGGCTTAGGCGCTATTTTCTGGGGTCTTGGCATATTCCCTATGACATTCGCTATCATGCTTGTTGGGCTGGAGTTGCTGGTTGCTGGCATTCAGGCGTTTATTTTTTCAATTCTTGTTTGCATTTACCTCAATGATGCTATAAATATGCACTGATTTTGAAAGCTGTAATTTAGTAATTTGGTTATTTAGTTATTTAGAACAGATAGTTACTCTAAAAAACTTTTCCAAATTACCAAATAACTAAATCACTAAATAACAAACTTAAGGAGTAAAAATGGAAATGGAATCTTTGAAATATGTTGGTGCTGGTCTGGCTGCAATCGGTCTTATCGGTGCTGGTCTTGGGGTTGGAACTGTATTCGCAGCTTACCTTAACGGTATCGCGCGTAACCCTTCTGCTGAAAGCAAAATGAAAGCACTTACTTTCGTTGGTGCTGCATTCGCTGAGGTACTTGGCCTTCTAGCGTTCGTACTAGGCATTCTAATTCTTAATGCTAAGCCAGCTGAAGTTCCTGCTGGTAAAAGCGAAGTAACACACGAAGTTACTACTACTAAGACGAAGTAATTAATTGGTAAGGGGTGACAGTTTACAGGTGAGCGGTTTTTCTTCCTGTAACCTGTAACCTCTGACCTGTAACCCCACTTGAAACATGCCGCAGTTAGAACAAATATCATCATTCGCAGGCCAGATATTCTGGTTATTCGTCTGTTTTGGTGTAATTTATTTTTTCCTTTCGAAATTTGCGGTTCCTAAGCTTTCTGGTGTTATTGAAAGTCGCGAGGGAACAATATCATCCAACGTGCAAACTGCCCATAATTCCAGCGAAGAGGCCAAAACCGTTCGCGCAGAACTTGAATTCAAGATAGCAAACGCCAGGCAAAAGGCCCTTGAGCGCACCAGCCAGTCGGCAAAGGCATCTGCTTCACTATATAGCCAGGGCATTGCTGAAAGTGATGAAGAATTAAAAAAATATATTGAAAGCACTGAGAAAGAGATATCGCTTAAGTCTAAGGAAGCGGAGAAAGAAGTTTCTGAAAATATTTCTGGCTTTGTTGAGGCACTTGTTTTAAAATTAGCAGGTACTAAGTTGGAAGATGGCTCTGTGGCTAAAAAAGTCGCTGCGAAAGCTAACCTGAAAAAAATAGTTGGATAACCGATTTATGCATTTTGATGAAAAATTCTTTGTAAGCGTTGCAACCATTATTTTTGCTGCAATAGTTTTCAAGCCGGCCAGGAAGGCCATTCTTTCGGCGCTTGATTCCAGGATCGATAAAATAAAGAAAGAACTTGATGAGGCTATGAGGTTGCGTAATGAGGCTGAGGCCATTTTGCGCACTGCGAAGGCCCATTTGAGCGAGAGCGAAAAACAGGCTAACGACATTATCGCATATGCTGAAAAAGAAGCTTCGGAAATGCTGCGTAACGCAAAAGATAAACTTGCAAAAGATGTTGAGAACCGTCGCGTTCTTGCCGTGCAGAAGATCAAGAATTTTGAAGAGAGCGCTATTACCGAAATGAAAAGAAATATTGCCAACATTGCAATATCAGCCACTGCCCAGGTTATTGAAGAAGGTTCTGATGAAGAATCCTTCAAAAAACTGGTTGGAAATTCTCTTGATAAGATATCTAAAACTGTTCACTGAAAATTTTAAGTTGTTGAGGTTGCTGAGTTGAGAGGGTTGAAGAACTTAAATAACTTAACAACTATCTTAACAGCTCTTTTTCTTTCAACTTCTGCCTCTGCCGGCGCATGGGTGCCGCAGCCAGGTAGTTTTAATCTTATCAATAACCTTACCTCTGAGCATTATTATATCTTCAAGCCAGTGCACGGGCCGGCGGTTTACATGCCGGATTTTTATAAATTTGAATATAATCCCTACCTTGAATATGGGGTAAGTAATGAATTCAGCGTTGGTTTATCGCCATCTTTCCAGGCGGTTGCCTCGGAATATTTTCATGCTTTTGATTCCGGGGAAGATAGAAATTATGCATTTGCCTATTCTGATGTTTTTCTCAAGGGAAAAATAATCCAGAGCGCTGAGAATGGTTATGCACTTTCCATAATTCCGCATATTGAGCTGCCCGGAATATATGACGAAACCAGCACGCCTGACCTTGGCAAGAAAGAGCAGTTCTGGGCGCTATATTTTGATCTTGGCAAGAACACCTATAACCAGCTTTATAATTATGGTTATATAGATATCGCCGCTGGGTTCCGTGCGCGGATGGAAGATTCTTTTTCCAATGATGGTGGTGGTGCGTTTATTTTAAATGCCCAAACCTCGCTGCCGATATATCGTGACCTGCAAATAAACCTAGGGCTTAACTACACGAAAAATGTCGCCTCGTATGCGCCGAACAATACTATCCTTTCGCGCTATGGTTATGATGCCACCAAGCTTACTATATCGCAAATTGCAACTTATGGCGGATTGGCCATAGAATATGGCTATATTGCACAGGTTGACGCAAGAAACACCGGTTTGGGGAATGGAGTTAAACTTTCAATTTCAAATAAATTCTAGAAGGGGTATCCTTTAGATACTGTCCCTAAAGAGTACATAAAATAAATATGGCAAAAAGAATCGGTGAATTCCTGCTGGAAAAAGGCCTTATCACGAAAGAGGCGATAGAGCGCGCACTTAAAAAGCAGGGCGAAAGCGGGGTGCTGATCGGGCAAATATTCCAGTCTGAAGGAATGATATCTACCTACCGG
>Ga0206887_10169_pt1 | contig 15163 bp, 19 predicted proteins | sample Alteio_BWOrgHeat_89_FD_153248 | JGI IMG/M metagenome (GOLD analysis project Ga0206887, IMG submission 153248) | Enriched cells from forest soil in Barre Woods Harvard Forest LTER site, Petersham, Massachusetts, United States - Alteio_BWOrgHeat_Nextera3 ...
TTTCCTGCGAGATGCGTGTCTGCTGACCGCTCAAATTCGAGAGCGACGAAAGCATCTGTTGCAACGAGGTCGTGCTATTCAACATGAATCGTCTCCCATGCGCTACGACACGGTCGTCTGCTGGCCAAGGTTGATCGCCTGCGCCATTAACTCGTTCACAATGGAAAGCACCTTCGCCGCCGCCTGATACGAACGCTGATACTGCGTCAGGTTTGCTGCTTCCGTATCCAACGAAACGCCTGACACATTCGCCACCTGCGTCGACGTTTGCGCCAGGACGGCATCGTTGGCTGACTTGGTTACGCTGGCACCGGATACTGTTTGTCCCAGCGATGTAATCATCGCGGAGAAAGCTCCGGACGCCGTGAGCGAACCCACGATTGACTGTGATGCTACTGCCCCCATAGCGGCAGCATTGCTTCCATCTGAAGATGCTGCAATGCCAGCACCGCTGCTGATGGCCAGCTGTAACGTTGCTGCCGTGCTACCAGAGAAGACATCACCTCCGGCATTCCCACTGGCATCGGTTCCAGCAGCGTTCTGAGCATTCACTGCAGACGCAACCGCAGCAGCGACCGCATCCAACTGTTGCTGTACGGCGGGAATATCCTGGTCCCGGACCTGCAACAGGCCGCCGATGCTACCCGAGAGAATGGATCCGGTGACGTCATTTCCATTCGAAAGAATGTGAACATTGCCATTCACTGTAGCCGTGCCCAGATTGATCGCCTGCGTGCCACTCAATAAAGGTGTTCCATCAGACAGTGAAAGGTTCACCGTACCATCTGTTGCCGTGACCGTATTGACGTCCACCAGCTTTGCAAGCGATAGAACCGCCTGATCACGCTGATCCTGCAACCCGCTCGTATCCTGCCCGCCCGACTGCTGAATCTGCTGGTTCAAGGATGCAATGTTCGTGAGGAGACTATTGACCTGATCCACAGAAGTGCCAACCTGTTGATTCAGCGATGCCGTCTGCGAAGACAGTTGCGAAGCCGTCCGATTCATCGTCGTCACCAACGCCTGCGCAGCGGTGTAGGCCGTCTGCCGGGCATTGGTGTCCGACGGAGATGACGCAAGCGAGGTCATGCTGTTAAAGAAGTCGCTGATTGCAGCACCGATTCCAGACGCATCATCACCTGAGCTATGGATCGTGAATAACGACTGCAGATTATCCAGCGCAGTCGTCCTGGCGCTGCTGGCGCTCGAGGCCTCCGTAGCCTGCTGCAAGGATCGCTGCAGAACACGGTCCCGCTGTGCTGTAACGGTTGCCGTCACCGCGGAACTGGTTGATACGCCGTTGACGTTTACAGTGTCCGTGTTGGAAAAGCTGGTGACACGGCGCGTGTAGCCAGCGGTATTTTGATTGCTGATATTCGAAGCAGTCGCGGAAAGCGCCGCCTGGTCCGCTGCTAGTGCGCTTGAGCTGAGATGAAGCAGACCGATTAAAGAGCCCATACGTTGTGCTCTTTCTGTGCACTCACCTGCGATGAAATCCCCAAATGCACTTCCGCCATCCGCACCTGTCGCGAGAGGACACGGGTTGCATCAGATAACTCAGGTAGGTTCAAACCCTGCGTATCAGCCCTTTGCGCCAACGCTGTCTCAACCAGGCGTTCCAACTCATCCGCATCCTGTTGAGCGAGCGCGCGCGACGCAGCATGAACCAGTGTGTGCATAGCTATTCCAGCATCGAAGTCAAAATTTTGTCCGCCACTGCACCAGCGGAGACGTGATAGTTTCCGGAGTCAACCGCGGCCTTCAAAGAAGCCACGCGATCCGCGCGTACATCATCAGCATTGGCAGACGCTCCGGCAAGAACACTGCCGGCGCCGCTGAAGCTGGCAACATCCTGCGAAGCCTGTGCTTTCGAAACGTCCACAGAACTGGCTTTAGACTGCTTATCCGCCTGTGACGCGCGCTCAGCCCGATCGACCAATCCGTTCGTCAGTGCGCTGCTTCCGATCCCATTCATCTGCGTCATCGAGAGTCCCCTTTCTCCGGCATATCGGCACCCTGGGAAATAACTTTAGTTGTTTGGTCAATATTTTTTGGTTTATGAGATTCCACGGCTTTCACCATCTTGCTGGCGAAACCCAGAGCTCCTGATCGCGCCAGCGCACCAGCCATAGCTTCCACGCCGTAGCTCTGCATAGGATTCGATGAACTCTCGTCGCCATCTCCTCCAATCGCAGCATTGCTGCCAAGCGGCTTCATCAACTCGCCCATCATCACCGCTTCAAACTGCTGCGCTGCTTGCACAAGCTTCGTATGCCGCATCACACTCGATGCAGTATCTGTTTGTGTATCCGCCACCGCCCCCAGGGAAACCATCACAGCACCTCGATCTCTGCTTCCATGGCCCCGGCAGACTTCATCGCCTGGAGGATGGAGATCACATCACGCGCCGATGCCCCGATCATCTGCAGGCTCCGTACAAGGTCCTCCACCGTCGAACCACCTTTCAGATCAATGCGATTTACGGGCTTGTCCTTCACGTCCACCTGCGTCTGCTGCACCACCTTGGTCTGTCCCTGCGAAAATGAATTGGGCTGAGACACCTCAAACTCGCTCACGATGTTCACTGCAAGACCACCGTGCAGAATCGACGCAGGCTGCAACACTACATTTCCGCCAATGACCACCGTCCCGGTGCGTTCATTCACCACAACCTTGGCCTTGGGGTACAGTGCAACCTCAATCGCTTCCACGCGGGACAAGAGTTCTGGTACATCTTCTCCAGTCTTCACCTGCAATTCCACGCTGCGGCTATTGATGGCATGCGCGGCAGGGCGTGCCAGCTCCTTGTTGATCGCAGACGCAACCGACTCCGCACTATGAAAATCTGCATCCTGCAGCAGAAACATGAAACTTGTCTTTCCGGCGATCTCAAGCGCCACGCCGCGTTCCACGGAACCTCCCTGGGGAACCCGTGCTGTCGTTGGGTGGTTCATCGACTTAGTGTTTCCATTGGTGGAAACTGAGTAGCCGCCAAGTACAAGCGGCCCCTGCGCTTCCGCGTAAATCTTGCCATCAGCACCATAGAGCGGCGTCATCAAAAGAAGTCCACCCTCCAGGCTGCGAGCATCACCGGCAGAAGAGACAGTCAGGTCAATCCGCGTTCCCGATCGCGCAAACGGCGGCAGCGATGCCGAAATAAACACAGCCGCCATATTCTGCACGCGGATCGAAGTGGCCGGAATGCTAACTCCCATGCGCAGTAAAGTCGCCGCCAGAGTCTGTGCAGGAAATGCTGTCTGCTGACTGTCCCCTGTTCCATTCAGGCCCACAACAATTCCATAACCGACAAGTTGGTTTTCGCGAATGCCTTCAATCGATGCGATGTCCTTAATGCGCGCCTGCCGTTGCACAGCGGTAGGAACAGGGTCAGCAAGAAGGCGACGCTGGGTCAGCAGCAGTAATGCGATCGTTGCAACAACACGGAATGTACGCGAACAGGTCATAGGCATCAGAAGATGAGTGCATGTTGCAGCAGTCGCACCAGCACGTTGGGCCGATGTGTGTAATCCGTAACGATGCCGTGGCCACGCACCTGCAACGTTAAGTCGCTGATGGAAGTGGAAAGAACACGATTCGCCTGCGAAATATCCTCTGGCCGCACCAGTCCACGCAAGACAACCGTCTGAGTCTGCTGACTAAACTCCACCTGGCGCGCTGCCTCAATTAACAACATCCCATTCGGAAGCACTTCTATCACTTCACCGCCGAGCACCGTGCTTAATGAGGAGTTATTCTCGCTCTGCCCCTGGGCATTCAATGCGGACTGCGCGTTCATGTTGATGAGATTCTGCGCTGCTGAAGCAGACGAGAGTTTTTGAAAGAGAGCCGACACCGCTGAACTTGCAGAGGAAGAACGGGCTCCTTTCACCGTCCCGTCGGTTGATGATTGCAAGCCTTCCGAAACCACCACCTGCACCAGATCGTGCGGCTGAAGCGCACGCACATCGGCGGAAAGCCTCGAGAATCGACTACCATCTGTCCAGATCGCTCCTGCTGCAGGTTGATTGGCCATCGATTCTGCGTGCACCGTTCGCAGGTACTCGTCGAGTGATCCAGCGGCAGGATCTTTCGCGGAACGCGTCGCACTAGACGCAGTGACCGCCTTCATCTGCCCATGCATCACAACAATACCCAACAGCAGAAGCGCGCCAGCGCTCGTCGCAATAAACCGACACTGCAGCATGTGCATCGATACATTCGTGCGGTTCACGGCGTTACCTCTACGGAACCATCTGCACGCACCGTGCCACGAATTCTGTGCTCGGGTTCATCTGCGGACGTGCCCGGATTTCGCTTCAACAGGAGCGAGATCGTTTTCCCAGCACTTCCGGCTTCCATCGCTCGCGCTTCCACTTCCATACGCATCACTGACGAAATGAAAACTGCATGGACCGACTGCCCTGGTTGAATAAGGATCGCGTGCGGAGCTTCAACCATGCGACTATCAGTCGCGACGCTTTTAGTTTCTGAATTGCTGACAACCGAGCTGTTCATTCGAAGAGGCACAGAGATCGGCACGAGCACCGCAGGCGCATTTGGCATACCGCAGCGGCGAACGCGAACCCAGGCACGGCGCAGCACCAGATCCACTTCCACATCCTCCAGGCGATAGCCTGCGTTCCCCACGCCGTTGTTCGTGCTCTCTCCGAGAGCAGCTCGCGCCGCCAGCTCCGGCGTAGGAGCACATTCCGCCACGAGCGATGCAGGCAACAAGCAAACACTAACCAGCAAGACAAAAGGCCATAATCGCATCAGCGCACCATGTTATTGACCTGCGAGTACATATCATCCGCGGTCTTAATCACCTTCGAATTGCTCTCGTAGGCGCGCTGTGCCAGCACCATCTGCACGAACTCTTCCACAACGTCGACGTTGCTGGCTTCGAGATAACCCTGCTGCAGCGTACCCAATCCTGTGCTACCTCCAGGATTGTCAACAATTGGAGTTCCCGAAGCGCTTGTCGCTAGAAGTAAATTGCCACCAACGGAACTTAGGCCTCCTGGATTGGCAAATGTCGCCAACTGAATCTGTCCAAGTGTCGCCGCGGCGGTCTGGCCCGGAATCGTTGCGGTTACCACTCCATATTGCGAGATGCTGACATTTGTTGCATTCGTCGGAATCGTGATGGACGGCGACAGAAGCTCGCCATTCGCATCCGTCATTTGTCCCGACGAATTCAGATGAAAGCTCCCATCGCGCGTATATGCCGTGGTGCCATCCGGACGCGTCACCTGGAAGAACCCAGCTCCGCTGATCGCAAGGTCGAGCTGGTTCCCCGTCTGGTTAAAGTCCCCTTGCGTGTTCACGACCTCCGTTGACACCGCATGGGTACCTAGCCCAATCTGCAATCCCGCCTGCGTTGTGCTTGTTGTCTGCGCTGCTCCGGGCGTTACAAGATTCTGATACATCATGTCTTCGAACTGAAGATTCCGACGGCGAAAACCAGTCGTCGATGAGTTCGCCAGATTATTGGCGACCGTATCCAGGTTTGCCTGCTGTGCGCTCATTCCGCTGGCGGCTGTGTACAGTGCACGAATCATCGCCTCACCCCTTTGTTCTTGCGCTAGACCCTGCCCAGCTCTTCCGCTGCGGTCTTGTCAAACTCGTTGTGAAAAACATTCAATGCCTTCTGCATCATTTCCGCCTGGCGCTGGATCAGCATCAGCTGCATCGTTCCTTGCACGGCATCTTCGTTCGCGCCTTCCAATGCACCCTCACGCACCTCTACGTCGGCGGCCGTTGCCTTTGCGCCATCCCGGACCGTAAAGCGATTCGAACCCGTCGCTGCCAGATCGACTGCGTCGTAGTTCACAATGCCTAACTTCCCGACAATGGCACTGCCACCATCCGCCGCACTTACAGAAATGTCCCCATTGCTGCCAACATGGACTTCGCCAGTCGGTAAAACAATCGGCGCACCGGAAGCATTCAGAACAGGCTCACCCTGTTGCGTTGTCAGCGTTCCGTCGCTCGCCCGCAGAAAAGCACCATCCCTTGTCAGTTGCGTGCCATGTGCCGTCTTGATCTGAAAAAAACCACTTCCGTTCAACGCGATATCCAAAGGATTTCCCGTTGTCGTAAGTTGCCCCTGTGCAAGATTCAGCCGGGTTCCCGCAAGCATCGAGTATTGATTCACAGCGCTGCTCAGCCCGTCACTCTTAGCCTCAGGGCTATACGCCGCAAAAATACCGCGAAAGTAGTTCTGCTGCGCGCGAAAGCCGTTGGTATTCGTATTCGCAAGATTGTTGGCAGCAGTTTCCAGGGCCTGTGTGCGGGCCAGCAATCCGGTATATGCCGCATAGAGTCCACTGTCCATGCCATGCTTGATGCAATCGTTGATCCAGCAAAGCGCGTGTGGAGTTAGTACGATTTAACGTTTTGCAGCATTCATGCTCCCGCTCGAAAGATGGAAGATGAAATCCATCACATCTTCTGTTTGGTGCAAGCCTCCAGCTAGCGCCGAAGGTTCCAACCACATTCGAACCCAGATCATGTTGCGCACGCGCGCCCATCGACTCTCCACCGGCGAGTGACGCTGAACGGTCCTGGTGAGCATCTGCACCAGGTCCACTTCGTCTTCGCAATAGAGCTCCTCCGCCGGAACGGAGGCCTGCTTCCTGATACTGTCCAGCGCGGCAACAAAGTCACTTACCGCAGCAATGCCAGCATCTACAGGACGATCGTGGATCCTGCGTATGGCGAACACAGCTTGCGCATCAGGTGCGTCTGCAAATGCAACACTGATCGTGCCATCCGACTGCAGACGCAGAGGCAACATCTCCGTTCCACGAAGCACAGCATATGGAGCAACGCACGCCATGCCATCGGGAATGCTTCCCTTAACATCCCAGGCAGTGCAGCCCCACTGCGTTGCAAGCCCCTGGACCAGGCGTTGCTCGGAGAGGCCGCAATGCTGCACGAGAACTGTGCCAATGCGTTCGCCGGTGTATTCTGCACGGTCACGAGCAAACCGCAGTTGTTCCTGGGTAATAGCACTCTGCGATAGCAACAACAGCCCCAACGGAACGCGATGATGATGTTCAAGCCGCAAAGAATGGTTCGGCAAACCACGACGCACAAAGGATGCCACGCGCGCTTTCAGGCACTGATCGCTACAGCACCAGCGCCCTTCGACCACTGGACGCGTACGGCTTCTGAGTCCGAAACGAACCGGCAACGGAAGGCGCGAACCACAGAGGCATGAGCCCGCAGTCAAGTCACGGACGGCAAGTTCGGAATCCTGCCTCTCTTCAGACGGTCTGTAGACAGAAAAAACAGTCGTTCCTAAACGATGCATTAGTGTAGACATCTAACACTCTCCAATCGCAGCCGAGGCACGGCTACCTCTGTCACTTGCAAGGCAAAATTGCCGCCCATCACCACCACTTCGCCCCGCGCAACGATTCTGTCTCCCACCAGAAGATCGACCGGATCAGACACAAGCCGATCCAGCTCCAGCACATCACCGGCGTTCAACTCCAGGACTTCGGAAAGCAACATCTCGCGACTACCGAACTGAATACGTGCCTCCATCTCAATGTCCAAAAAGGCATCGCCATCGTCTGTCAACAGCGATTCCACAGTAGGTTCTTTAACCTCCCGCACCGTTGCCGCATTACTCCCGCCATACATGTCGGTCATTCCCTTCCTCCCTCCGCGCTGCGTGTTTCCACCGAGTGCAGCAACTGGGCGCCGCGATGTTCGCCATACCGCACGGGACGACCACGAAAGATAGTTGCGTTACCTACCCGTAATTCCGCTGCCATCCCGTTCTGCAAGGGCAGTGGCAGTGTCATTCCCGGCTTTAACGCCCGAAGATCCTGGGCGTAAAGCCGCATCGGAGGTAGATGCAATGCCATCCGCAGCTTCGCATTGCCAATACGCTGCTCCATGCTGGCTCGCTCTTCTGGAGACCGCAAGCGCTGTCGATCCTGGCGATGGGACATGGCTTTCATCGTGGAAGTGACCGCCGCCGACGGAAGACAAAACAACAGATCACCCGTAACTTCTGCGAGCGTGATGCTGAATCGCACAAACAGTACTTTTTCCTGCAATAGCATCAACCGTTGTCCGCGGCTCTCGCGTTCGCGTTGTTCTGCAAGAAACTCCACACCCATCGCTCCCCATGCGCCAGTCCATTCCCGCAGAACAATATCCAGAACCGAACCAAGGACCGCTTCTTCGATCTCAGTAAGGTCGCGGTCAATACGAACCGTCTTACCACTTCCTCCCAAAAGAAGATCGATGATGGCAGGCGCAAGTTGAATATCCAGCGAGAGCGCTGCACGCACGCGCAGAGGCTCCATGTGAAGTGGAAGGACAAAACATCCAGCCGATGTCTGCTCCATGAACTGACTAAAGATCATCTGCGACGCTGGCTGAGGCGTGATGTTAATGTTCGTTCGCAGCCATGCTCCGAGCGTGTGTGTCAGGTTACGAGCAAACTGTTCGTCCAACGTGCGCAGTGTGCGCAATTGATCATTGGCGACCAATCCGGCACGGCTGAAATTGAATGCTGTCGCGTCGGTCGCGGATACAGACTCAGCGCCCATCCTGTCCCCGCTTCCCACGATTGCGCGCGGCCGCCTTCTCTGCACCAAGGTCTGTCAGGGCTGCACGCAATTTCACCACGGCTGAGGTGTGAATCTGCGAAACACGCGATTCCACAACGCCCAGCACCACACCAATCTCTTTCATCGTGAGTTCCTCGTGATAGTAGAGAGACACCACCATGCGCTCCTTCTCCGGAAGCTCCTCAACAGCGTCCATCAGTCGCTGACGCAACTCGCCTTTCAGGCATCGAAAGAGCGGCTCGTCACCTTGGGAGCCCGGCAGATACGACAATTCATCGTCTCCGCCCTCTTCATTACGCTCCAGGTTGAGGCTGCCGATCTCCAGTCCCTTCAGCTCACCAAGCAGGCGCTGATACTCCTGAAGCGACATCTGCATCTCGTCCGCAACTTCCGTCTCCACGGGAGTACGCCGAAGGCGTTGTGTGAGAGCACGCACCGCATCCTCAACCGCGCGCCCTTTTCTGCGAAGTTCGCGCGGGCTCCAATCCAGCGTGCGTAACGAATCCAGAATGGCGCCGCGTATGCGGAACTGAGCATAGCTCTTAAACTGCACCTGCTTGGAGTGATCGAACTTCGCAACTGCATCCATCAGCCCCACAATGCCTGCAGAGATGAGATCGTCTATCTCCACATGCTGTGGCAAGCGCTCATGGACGCGTCGTGCAACAAACCGAACCGTGGCCAGGTGTTCCACCAACAACTGATCCTGAGCAGCCTGGCTCATCCGCGCGGGTGTGCCGCCTAACGTTCCATATCCATTGATCCCAGCGACCGGTCCGGAATTTCCTCCAAACAATACACTGGCCGGGACTTCAGCCTTGCCTCGTTCCTCTGAATGTCCGGTCTGCTCCATGTGCATTTCTCCTGTCCTACCGATGCGTGTGTTTTCTAGCCACCTGCCAACTGATGCCCCACCGTCCCCAGGCTGCGAACACGCACCTCTGGCGGAATCTCGCTCGGTGAAAGCACAGTCACTTTGGGCAGAAACGGTTCCAGCCAGCGGCGCAGGTGATAGCGTGCCGGCGAAGGACAGAGAAGCACGGGGATTGCCATTGGCATGGCATCACCTGTTAGGCGTTTCACAGAGTCAAGCAATGGACGAAGAAAGTTGTTACTCAAAGGGGCGCCGCGTCCATCGTTCCCAAGAAGCCGCGCAGCGCCCTCTGGATCGAAGGTCCGAATGATCTGCTCCTCCAGGGAACGCTCCAGCGTCAGGACACTTAGTCCGCCCTCGGCATCGAGCAGTGGACGCACAATATTCCGCGCCAGGGTCTGCCGGATCTGCTCCGTTAGGAAAACCAAATCTTTTGATTGCGTGGCGTGTTCCACGATCGTTTCCAGAATCGTTCCAAGGTTGCGAATACTGACCTGTTCACGTAACAACTGTTGCAATACTTTTTGGATCTCGCCCATCGTCATGAGCTTCGGCATCAGCTCTTCCATCAACTTCGGATAACTGTCATTTACCGAGTCCAATAATCGCTTCGTCTCCGCTCGTCCCAGCAACTCATAAGCATTGCGTCGGATCAGTTCCGCCAGGTGCGTTCCTATCACCGCCGTCTGATCTACAACGGAATATCCTGCCGCCAGGGCCTGCTCTTCCAACCCCGGATCGATCCATCGAGCGGATACTCCAAAGGCAGGCTCACGCGTCTCCGTTCCCGGTATCACGCGTGCTTTCGGATCGCTGTTGACCGCAAGCAGGCAGCTGCCTTCCGTCTGCCATCTGCCTATCTCATTCCCACGAAGCTGCACCACGTACTCTCGCGGACGGAGTCGAAGATTGTCCGTGATATGAACCGGGGGAACAATGAACCCAAGCTCAGTCGCAAGATGTCGACGCAGGGCGCGAACGCGATTCAGCATCTGTCCATTTTGTTTTTCATCCACCATCGGGATCAGTTGGAACCCGATTTCGAGCGTTAATTCGTCTACCTTCAAAAGACTGGTAAGGTCCTCGGATGGCGGCGCGCCCGCAACGGCATTCCCCGCTACCCCTGCAGCTCCATCTTCCTCTGCCTTCAGACCATTTGCTGGCAGCGTGCGACCAAACAGGAAGACGCCCAACGCCACCAGAAAAAATGGAACCTTTGGAATCCCTGGAATCAACGCCATAGCCATCAACACGCCGGCAGTAAGAAACAGAACATTTCTCTGCGAGAAGAGCTGCGTATTGATTTCTTTATCAAGTGTTCCGGAACTGGAGGCTCGCGTCAGCACCAGACCACCGGCCATCGACACCAACAAGCTTGGAATCATGGTCACCAGACCATCACCCACCGTCAGAATCGTATACGTCTTGACTGCAGTGAGAAGATCGACACCCTGCTGCAACACTCCAATCAGCAGTCCGGCAATGATGTTGATCCCGGTAATCAGGATCGTCGCCATGGCATCGCGCTGATTGAAACGCGCAGCTCCATCCATGGCGCCGTAGAACTCTGCCTCGCGCGCAATGCCTTCGCGGCGCTTCCTGGCGGTCTGTTCATCGATGAGCCCAGCGTTCATATCAGCATCAATGGCCATCTGTTTACCGGGAAGCGCATCCAGCGTGAAGCGTGCCGTCACCTCTGCAGTACGCACCGCGCCATGTGAAACCACTAGAAACTGAATCGCAATCAGTGCCAGGAACAGTACAAATCCCACCACATAATTACCGCCCACAACGAACTGCCCAAACGCCTGGATCACATCGCCTGCAGCCGAAGTGCCTTCACCCCCATGCAACAGAATGCGACGGCTCGATGCCAGATTCAGCGAAAGCCGGAACAGCGTCAGCAACAGCAGTAGCGTTGGGAATACCGATAGATCGGTAGCTTTTCTCACCTGGACCGCAGTCAAAAACACCAATAACGACGCTGTAATCGATACAGCCAGCAACAGGTCCAGCAAAACAGCAGGCAGTGGCACCAACATGACAAAGATGGCACTCATTGCAGCAGCCGGAAGAAGGAAGGGTTTCGCGTGAGCTAACATGCCGAAGCGCTTGGCTTGAACGGTCTCACTCATGATGGCTCTCCAGTTGCGCTCGATGGCGCAGAATAATCAGTCAAACCCAACATCATGCGAGCAGGCGCTGCATACCCATAACTGCGGGGTCGTGTTGCATGAGACGACGCGCGCTGACGACTCTCGCGGAAGAGGAAAGCAAGAATCGCCGCCACGGCCGAATACAGTTCGAAAGGGATGTCTCTGCCTTCGTCCACACTGCGGTAAAGTGCCCTTGCCAGCGGCGGATTTTCGACGATGGGAACACCTGCCCATCGCGCCTCTTCACGAATCTCCAGCGCATGCAGATCGCGCCCCTTCGCCAGTACTTTGGGCGCGGCCATCGTGGCAAAGTCAAACTGGAGAGCAACCGCGTAATGCGTAGGATTCGTGATCACTACGGCAGCCTTGGATATATCCGCCTTCACACGACGTCTCCGCATGGCACGCTGAATCTGACGAATTCTGCCCTTCGTGTGCGGGTTGCCGTTCGATTCCTTCATCTCCTGCTTGACCTCTTCCTTGGTCATCTTGAGCGAGGTATTCCACGATCGCCATTCATTGACGTAATCAATGGCAGCCCAGCCAAGTGAGATCCACGCAGCCTGCAATGCAAGCCCATAAGCCGCCGTCAAGGTCGTGGGGAGTCGTGCCTCACTCATCACCGGCATAGGCAAAACAGAACGGCGAAGCGCCATTGAAGCGAGCGCCGTCACCGCGGCCGCGGGAATCAGCGACTTTGCACAACGCAGGACGGAACGCGCCGAAAACAAATTCTTGATATTGGTCGCTGGGTTAAGGCGACCGGGCTTCCACGCAAGCGCCGCGCCATGAATCTGCACTCCGCCCGTCTGCATCGCCCCAATCGCAATCGCAGCAAACAGCGCACCCGCGAGTACCACTCCTACAGGCGCAATGCCTGGAAGAAGCAATTGAGGAAGAGCTCGGCTCATGCCGTCCGGTGTGTCATAAGAGCGCATGCCAAGGTGCACCGCCGCCGTGTACGTATTACTCCATTGCATCGCGAACTGTCCGGCGGCGCCACGCAACAGCAGCAAACCACCCACCATTGCAGCAGCATTGGTTAGCTCTCGACTACGAACACCTTCACCCTTCTCACAAGATTTCCGCTTCCGTTGTTCCGAAGCTTTTTCTGTGCGCTCGCCACTCATAGCCGGATGTTCCTTTGTGCGATGTCTAAGAGCGCAGCGAAATGGCGCTCAATCCACAAAGGCCACAATGACAATCCACCGATGAGTACGATGTAGGAGACAGCGGTCTTCACCGGAACAGAAGCGATCTGCGCAGGCATAGCAGGCGCTAGTCGACTTACCAGACCAACCGCCACTTCGACAAGGATGGCTGCAGCAAGCACCGGAGCAGCAAGCTGCACTCCAGAGAGAAATATCCCGGAAGCCATCAAGACAAACGCCTGCGCCGATGCGCTTCCCGCAGGTGCATGCCCCAGCGGCACAGCAGTCAACGTACGCAACAATGCCGCCAGCATCGTGCGGTGCAGACCGGCGGCAAGAATAACAAGCATCCCAAGCCAGTTCAGAACCGTACCCAACACCTCCGTTTCAACCTGCGAATTTGGGTCGACCAGATTCGCAAGAGAAAAAGAAAAAGCAGATCCCATCAATGCAGCACCAAACGTTAGGGACTCGGATAGAAGCATCAATGTCAAACCGAAGCACAATCCCACGACCACTTCACTAATAAGCGCAGGCCCAGAAAGCTTTAGATCTGCATTCGGCTGATAAGCGGTCACAGGAGTGATGACAACGGTAAGCACGAGTATCAACATCGCCTTCACGCGCGCTGGAATGGCAACCGAACTGAACACCGGCAGCGTCACCATCGCGCTTCCGAAACGCAACAGGAGCAACACGCCGGCTGCAAGGAGTGGCTTCAGAGCGTCTTGATCTGTCGATTGCATGCTTATCCGAGATACCGATGAAAGTCCGACCAGAGGCGTAGCGTGTAAGTCACGGCATGCCGCAGAAACCAGGGCAAACTAACCAGTCCAACTGAAAACACAACAAGCAATCGCGGTACCGCGGTGATGGTCTGTTCCTGAATGCCAGTTAATGTCTGCACCAGTGTGAGTAACACGCTCGCCATGCATCCCACGATCAAGAGGGGCGCGCTCAACAAGAGGGCCTCCAGAAGAAGATGTCGCATTAGTTCCGTCACCATGTCCGGGCTCATTGCCTATCTCCTGTCAAAAGCTCGTCAAGAGTGAATTGGCGAGTAGATGCCATCCATCCACCATCACAAACAGCAGGATTTTCACTGGCGTGGAAATTACCGTAGGTGGCATCTGCAACATACCGATCGAAGTGGTCACACTGGCAACGACAAGGTCCACTAATAGAAATGGAAGAAAGAGGACCGCGCCAATCTGGAATCCACTCTTCAGTTCGCTCAACATGTATGCCGGAACCACCACCTGCATCGGCGCATCCTCACGCCGATGCAGTCGTGTAGGCTGCGATGCAGCCGCGAACAATTCCAGATCTTTATCGCGCGCGTAGCGCAACATGAATGTCTTTACAGGAACCGCGCCTTTATTGAGTGCGTCTTCCCCTGACATCACACCAGCACGATACGGCGCGACCGCCACATCATTTACCTGCGTGATAACAGGCTGCATCAGGAACCACGTCATCATGAGTCCGAGTGCCATCAGCACCTGGTTTGACGGAGCTGTTTGCGTTCCAAGTGCCTGCCTCAAGAAATGAAAGACAACTAAAAGCCGAATTAGCGGCGTCATCGCCAAAAGAATCGCAGGTGCCAGCGTCAACAGCGTAAGCCCGATAACAACAGCCCACTGGGAGCTGTGTCCCATCGCGAGCGCCTCGGCGATGCTTCTGGATTCAGAAGCATCAGCAACGTTCACATTGAGATGGGTCTCGGTCGCAGGTCTCTCTTTGTCGCTCCTTTTAGCAACATAAGACTTGGCCGCACCTTGTGATGCGTGCATGACATGCGGCGCGCCTGCTGCCCGCCGTGCCGCTGGAGGATGCACCCAGAAGGAATGCACGCTCTGCCCTTCCAATACCCCATGCACAATCAGAAGCAGCCCCAGAGCCGTCAGGCGAACACTTCGCACCGTTACCTCTCTTCCACTGCAAATCGCTGGGTTAGAGGAACGGGTGCAGTTAACCCATCCGCCACAAGGAATCGCTGTCCCTCACACTCCAACAAATAGATTTTCTGTTTGGCTCCAAGCGAGAGCGTCTCAATATGCCGAAGCGATCTCTGCGGCGCTCGCGTCGAAGTGAATGCGGCAAGGAACCCGCGTAGTCTATGCCTCCACGACGGCACTTCAACCGCTTCGGCTTCAGTCAATGTCTCCACGCCGTTCTCGATTCGAAGAGGATGAACCATGTCGTCCCACTTAGTCCAAACGCGTAAGACGAATTGCCATCTGTCCATCGACGTTATCCAGTTCTGCATGCGCTAGTAGGGCTTCACCTATCCTCACTGGGACATCCTCTGTTGCCGACACGCCGGTGACAATCAGCTGCCCTCGCTGTAAATCACGCAGACGGTGCAGCCGCCACCCGATGAGTGGA
>Ga0206887_10171_pt1 | contig 15047 bp, 12 predicted proteins | sample Alteio_BWOrgHeat_89_FD_153248 | JGI IMG/M metagenome (GOLD analysis project Ga0206887, IMG submission 153248) | Enriched cells from forest soil in Barre Woods Harvard Forest LTER site, Petersham, Massachusetts, United States - Alteio_BWOrgHeat_Nextera3 ...
TAACGAGGTTCATCACAGTACTCGGAGCGGTAAAACTCCGCGTAGGACCAACTTGGAGCAAAGTTGCCGGTGTTGCACGGACAAAGAATATGAACGCAAAAAATAGTACGAATTTTAATATCATGTTCATAGAATAAGCTTGTTCGTATTAAAAAACATATTATAGACAATAGAGTTACAGGTTTTACTATACTCAAAATCCAATGCGATGCAAACATGGAATGGGGAAATATGGTGGAATAATCTTTTTTTGTATAAAATTTGATTTTTCTTCGTACTTTTGCATCCCATACTTATTCCCCATAAGTCTGTACTGATTCGTCGGTAACGGAAAGCTACGAGATTTATATTAAGAAACAATTTCACTATTTTCTATATCTTATGACAATCCACTTTCATAAAAAATTGATAGCAGTTGCTGTCGTGATGCTCACACTTCTGAGCTTTCACGGCGAGGCAAGCGCACAAAGCACAGCCGGGCGTATATCGTTTGGTTTTGATGCCGGGGGAAATAAACTTTACGGAAGTTTCCGCGATAACCAGTTTTGGTATTCCGGCGATCTTTTCCTGAGATGGAATATCCTTGACTGGCTTTCATTCCATGTTGCTTATAACGGCGGCCAGATGCGCATGAAGCTTAATGACGAGAACCTCAATGCGTATCCGAATTATTTCGGAAAACCCACCGATCAATTCTATCCTGATCCAAAATCAGGGCTCCCGACAAGCATCTCTCGTGAACCGATCAATAAGATCCGTCACGGAGGTTTTGAATTTATGGGAAGCTATAACTTCTTCCCGCTTCAGACGTTCGTACCGTTTGTCACAGGTGGTGTCGAACTCCTGAATTTCTCTGCTCGAAATCTCAATCAAGATGTTGACCTGCCTTATTTTGCAGCAGTCGGGTATAACCGCAATGTTGTAGGTTGGGTTGTTGGTATTGGATTCGAGTTATATGTAAGTGATAATTTCGTATTCAACGGAAAAGGGTTATATCACTTGACAGGTGCTTCATACCTTGATGATTTTGATAAATCGGCTTATGATGCCTTCACAGCAAAAGGACCAACGACAGTCATTACCGATGCTATCAAATCCGGAAGTTCAAGCGATAATTTTCTGACATTCGGTCTTGGAATAAGCTACTATATCTTCGGCGATCAGGATGTTGATAAAGACGGATTGACCGATAAAGCAGAGCGCGAGATTTATCATACCGATCCGAACAATCCCGACACTGATGGTGACGGATTAACCGACGGTGAAGAAGTAAAAAAATATCACACCGATCCGCTCAAAGCTGATTCAGATGGTGACGGACTTTCGGATTATGATGAGATTTTTAAGTATCACACTGATCCGAACAATGCCGATAGCGATGGTGACGGACTCTCTGACGGACAGGAAGTAAAAGTCTATCACACTGATCCTGCAAATCCGGATACTGATGGTGACGGCTTGAAAGATGGCGAAGAAGTAAATAAATTCAATACCGATCCGATGAAAGCTGATACCGATGGTGACGGTCTTTCTGACGGTGATGAAGTTCATAAATATTCCACCAATCCTGCGAAAGCTGATAGTGACGGTGACGGACTTTCTGACGGTGACGAAGTTAATAAATATAAGACCGATCCTGCTAAAGCTGACACCGATGGTGACGGTCTTTCTGACGGACAGGAAATAAATCAATACCATACCGACCCGCTCAAAGCCGATACCGATGGTGACGGATTGAATGACGGTGATGAAATTAAATATATGACCGATCCATTGAAGCCGGATACTGATAGTGACGGACTCACTGACGGTGAAGAAGTAAATAAATATCACACCGATCCGCTCAAAGCCGATACTGATGGCGACGGACTTAATGATATGGCTGAAATTCAGCAGTACCATACCGATCCGCTTAAAGTTGATTCTGATGGTGATGGCTTGAATGACGGTGATGAGATCAACACCTACCACACTGATCCGCTCAAAGCTGATAGTGATGGTGACGGTCTTTCAGACGGTGATGAAGTAAAAGTCTATCATACCGATCCGATGAAGATGGATACTGATGGTGATGGACTTTCTGACGGAGATGAAGTCAAGACCTATCATACCGACCCGCTGAAAAAAGATACGGATGATGACGGACTTTCTGATTTCGATGAGATCAATAAGACAAAGACCAATCCGCTGAACCCCGATACCGATGGTGACGGATTTAAGGATGGTGTCGATAAATGTCCGCTTATCGCAGGTGTTGCACCTGATGGATGTCCCCCGAAACCACCGGTTAATACGGTGACGAATTTCCCCGGCATTCTCTTTATCGTCAATACCGATAACTTTGATATGTCACAGCCTGGCGTGCTTGAGAACTTGAACAAGATCAAAGCACTTGCCGAGCAATGCGACGGATTGAAGGTCGAGATCGAAGGACATGCTTCAAGCGAAGGCGAAGCAAAGCATAATCAGGACCTTTCTGAAATGCGCGCCGCAGCAGTGAAGAAATGGCTGCTCGATCAGGGTGTTAAGCCTGAACACATAGCTAATACGGTTGGCTACGGTTCATCACGCCCGGTGATACCTGAGCCAAAACCAGGCAAGAAGGTCACAGCCAAAATGCTCGAAGATGCAAGAAAGCAAAACCGCCGTATTGCAGTCAGAGTCGTAGAGACCTGTAAGTAATATCTGATTACAGATGCTACGAAAAAGCCCCGCACTGCGGGGCTTTTTTATTAAGAAATTAATGCGAACTTTCCAAAAGGAAATAGGATTGATTTTCTATACTAAACCCTTCCACCTACACTCCACAACCTTCAACCTCTCTTAAAGAAACCCTCTCACCCTCGCTTCTGTTTACACTCGACTAAAATTTTACTGATTATTTTCTACGCCCAAGCTATATGAATCAAGGTATTATTGCTCAAATTATCGGACCTGTACTTGATATTGATTTTTCAAACGGTAAGCTTCCATCAATTCTGAATGCGATCAGCATTCCGCGTACCAATCCTGACGGGACGAAGCAGGAAGATCTGATCTGCGAAGTGCAGCAGCATCTCGGCGAAGACCGTGTCCGCGCCGTAGCAATGGATTCTACCGATGGCTTGACGCGCGGCGTTCCGGCATTTGATACGGGCGCCCCTATCTCCGTACCGGTCGGTCCGAATTCACTTGGCAGACTGATCAATGTTATCGGTCATACGATCGATGGTGGTGCGCAGATTGAATCAAAATTTTCATGGCCTATCCATCGCGACGCACCGAAATTCGAAGATCTTTCGACCAAAGCCGAAATCTTGGAAACAGGTATTAAAGTTATTGACTTGCTCGAGCCTTATGCAAAGGGCGGTAAAACAGGTCTTTTCGGCGGCGCCGGAGTAGGCAAGACGGTGGTTATCATGGAGCTTATCCATAATATCGCTATGCATCACGGCGGTTACTCGGTTTTCGGCGGAGTAGGTGAAAGAACCCGTGAAGGAAATGATTTGTACCTCGAAATGAAAGAGGGCGGCGTTCTTGATAAAACCGTTCTCGTATTCGGGCAGATGAATGAGCCGCCGGGAGCACGTCAGAGAGTAGGACTTACGGCACTGACCTTCGCAGAATATTTCCGCGATGAAGAAGGCAAGGACGTACTTTTATTTATTGATAATATTTTCCGTTTCACTCAGGCAGGTTCTGAAGTGTCAGCACTTTTGGGACGTATGCCTTCGGCAGTGGGTTACCAGCCGACACTTGCAACGGAGATGGGTCAGCTTCAGGAGCGCATCACTTCAACAAAGAAGGGTTCGATCACATCGGTTCAGGCCATCTATGTACCTGCCGACGATCTTACCGATCCTGCACCTGCAGCGGCATTTGCTCACTTGGATGCAACGACAGTTTTATCGCGTGCAATTTCTGAATTAGGTATTTATCCTGCTGTGGATCCGCTTGATTCTACAAGTCGCATTTTGCAGCCAAGTGTTGTCGGTGATGATCACTACGATACAGCGATCGGTGTGCAGAATATTTTGCAGCAGTATAAAGATCTTCAGGATATCATCAACATTCTCGGAATGGATGAACTATCCGATGAAGATAAATTGATCGTGAAGCGCGCGAGAAAAGTGCAAAAATTCTTATCTCAGCCGTTCTTCGTTGCCGAGCAGTTCACAGGATTAAAAGGAAAATATGTGAAGCTTGAAGATACGATCCGCAGCTTCAAGATGATCCTTGCCGGTGAATGTGATGAATTGCCGGAACAGGCATTCCACATGGTCGGCGCGATCGAAGAGGTCTATGAAAAAGCAAAGACCATCGACGCTGAAAGCAATAAATAAGATTAGCTAAACAGATAATAGTAAACAGGTTTGCTTTGGCGAACCTGTTTTGTTTTAAAGAATATTTGATGAGTCATTTGAAAATTCATTTCAACTGATGTCATTGCGAGCGACAGCGAAGCAATCTAAAAACTACAATATAGTAGCATATTTCAAAATTTTAGATCGCCACGTCGTCGCTGCGGGACTCCACGCGATGACATTCCTCTGAACTAAGGAACTACCCAAATTTACACATCTGGTCCGCCGCCGGTTCTGGAATAATGACAGATCGCGGCTTCCTCATTGGTCAGGACAAGAAAATCCGAACGCCCGACAGTCCAGGCTCCGCAATCGAAGTACATATACTTTCCGGCGTCGATATTTGCATCAAGATGCGGGCAATGCGTATGACCGACGATGGTGATCTTGCAATCTGCTCCTTGCGCCGATGCTCGCATCCGGGCAGTGTAGTAATCATAGATCCTTTTATAATCTTTCATGTAATCGGCAGTGCTTGGCATCGTGGTGACTTCATCCTTGCCGGATGTTACGCCCCAGGAAAAATTCTTATCGCTCATATCCACACCGACAGCAGTTTGCATCGAATCCAAAAATTCATTGAACTCCCGCATCTTCAAAAAAACAAGCATCATCGGATCGTTTAATGGATTGAGTGGATTTGCAGTCCAATCATCAGCGGCAAAGCCATGCTCGAGATACACTTTCCCGACGACATAATTAAAATTAAAACCTGCGAAATGTCTGTTCTCAAAATCATGATTGCCATAGAGTTTATTGGCATTAAGATCGTTCAGTGCATTAAATATTTTTGAATAGGTATCACTTGACTTACTGATGTCAGTGACAGTGCTATTGACATGACTTCCCGGAAAACGCAATTCATACAGATCACCGATCTGAAAAATTTTTAAGTCGGCAGGATCATCGAGCGCATCTTTTGTATCGCTGAGAAATTGCAGAAAATCAAGCATGGCACCAGCACCGAATTTAAAATTATCAAGCGGTGAAGTTGCAGGAGCAACGTGCATATCAGGGATGACAACGATAGCCTGGCATCCCGACAGTACAGGCTGCCATGCGGTTGGCATTACAGTCGGTACGCCATTTCCGGAGATGACTTTGATACGGCTTTCGGATCCGATAATATCTTGTACTTTCATATTACCTCCAATGAAAAGATGTGATGGGAGTTGTGCCAAGCTCCATGTGCAGTATGGGATATTGTGATGTTGCTTGCGTCTCTTGCTTTACAGTGACGGAATCAATAACTTTAAGATCATACCAGTATGTAATATTTCCAATGTTTTCACGAGAATGAATTTCTGCAAAAGGGATAATAGTATTTTTTATGAGTACGCTATCTGTATGAAATTTTTGTGAGGTTAAAAGTGATGTGATATGAGCTGAATTTATTTTCGAAACAGAATAAAGAACAACCGAATCGTTTTTTGATATACCTGCCTTATAAAAATTCATGTTGCCATACCAAATATAGAGATCACCTTGCGATGTTTTATATTTGTTCAGGTACATCTGAATATTCGGATCCTGAAAAGTTTTGTATAGTCCTTCGGTCTCAAGCAATTCCTGCCGGTGGCCGCTTGCAGCAACTTGAATGGAGGTGTCCGATCCGCATCCAGAGAAGAGCATACGTACAACGGAGTACGGCATTCCGATGGTGAGCGTATTATGACTTAGGCTATCGCGAAGCGACTGTGAAAGGACAAATTGATTAAAGGCAGATATATCAGGCGTGCCATACGTGCAAATATGACTGCACGAAACAAGCATCGTCATCGCTGCAAAGAATACAGCAAGAAAAGATTTAGAGATCATAAAATTCACGGGTATTTTATGATTCAAATATAAGAAGAAAATCGGGAGTTGCGATGCAACTCAGATTTTACTTCACTATCTCAAGAATTTTTGTAAAGCTTTGCTTTTCTGTTTGCAAGCGAATGAAGTATGTACCTGCGGAAAGATTTTCTCCATTATACTTTACTTCGTAATTCCCCGGATTGTAATTTCCGTTTGCAAGTATGCTGCAAGTTTTACCAAGCGGATCAAGAATCTCCAACTTCACAAAACTCCGCTCGCCGATGGTGAAGGGGATAATAGTCGAAGTTGAAAATGGATTCGGATAATTTGTGCCGAGCGATGTAGTAAATGGATTCGAATTATTTACTCCGGCTTTTGATGATGTAATAAAACTCCAATCATCAGAATACAGCGAGCCGCCTTCATCGCCGACTGCCTGAACGTGCCAGTAATAGGTTACACCAACATCATGCACGTTGTAGGAAAATGTTGTATCACTGAGGTAGTCTGAAAGAATTTCAACTGTTGAAAAATCCGAAGTCTTTGAAATACTCACTTGGTAGGTAGTTGCTTTCGGAACAGCATTCCATACGAGTTTTAAATTTCCTGCTGGTGCTGTGCTTGCATTTGTTGGTGCGACAAGTGTTGTTGCGGCTACAGACCCATTCGGATGAGCGATGTTAAAAGTATTGATGCTGCTGAAAACTCCGCTGACATCAGTCCCTGCATAAATTCTTCCGCTCTGATCGCGGCAGAGCGAGAGAACATTTGTTGCTGTTAAGCCTTGATTGAATTTCAACCAGTTCGCTCCGGGAGTAATATCCAGGAAAAATATTCCGCTATCGGTGCCGGCAAATACTTTTCCGCTCGGAGTGGATACAAGTGCATTTATTTTTGTGGCAGTTAGCCCCAATGCTTTCTGTGTCCACGTTACGCCGTTATCTGTTGACCAAAAAACTCCTGCATTATCAACTCCTGCAATAATATTTCCCTGAGTATTCACAACCATTGCAGTGACATTGCCTGCCTTCGCAGGAAAATTTGTCGTCAGCGTATTCCATGTAAGCCCAACATCCGTTGATTTATATATAATGTTCTGACTTCCCGCATACACATCTCCATTTTGATGAACGGCAAGGGAGAAGATGTTTTGGTTTTTAATACCTATATTGATTTGATCCCATGTCACTCCATTATCGATTGAACGGAAAACTCCTTCATTAGATGACGATGCAAAAATTTCACCTTTGTGTCTAACCTCGATTGCAGTAATCAGGCTTTGTGTTAGTACACCGCTATTTGTTTTCCAAGTTTTGCCACTATCTTGAGAACGTGTAATATTCCCCCCGTAACTTGTAAGTATATTCCCTGATGAATCAATTGCATTTGCTGAATAAACTCCGCCGTTAATATTTATAGTCCAGTGCTTACCCTCATCTGATGACACCCAATCATTTGCCATTAGATTTCCATTAGGATATTTTAGAACTCCACTTACGCTTCCTGTAGGTGCATCAATATGTGTCCATATTGAACCTTGATCTAAGTTCGAACGAAATAACGTCCATGCATAATTTAAATAAAATACTCCATTGTTGTCCATTGCGCCTATTGGTCCTGGAGTTGGGTTTGGATGAAAATTTGGAGCATTCGAATATCTTCGCCAGTTTTTCCCGTTATCATCAGATACAATTTTTGATTTGTCTAAACTTGCTACAATTCTCCCTTGTGTAGTAACAAAAATATTTTTGCAATATTCTGAATAATCTTTTGGAAGGTTTATTGAATCCGCGGACCAAACTCTTCCACCATCGGTTGATTTCACAATAAGTTTATTGTCAAAATTATAACTTTCACTTCCTGCATAAAGATCACCATTTGGTGCTTCCGCGAAGCAATCAACAACGGACTGAATTCCATTAACGATTTTTGACCAATTTTGGCCGTTATCAATTGAACGATAAAAATTCGAACCGTTACTAGCAGAAAAAAATAAGTGACCAGCCTTATCTCCAAAAAATTCAAATGGTCCGTCAATAGTATTTGTTGAATCTTGAACCCATGAATCTCCGTTATTTGAGGAGGTTAAATATTTATGATTTAAAACTGTAAAAGTTGGGATCAAAAATATTCTTCCATCAGGCAAAAAATCGATTCGAGCCGGTGAAGGTGAAATGAGTTTTGTCCATGTTATTCCTTCGTCAATTGATCGCCATAGTCCTGAATTAGAATCATGCAAATTGAGATTGGATGTAATAGCAAAAAGCTGTCCAGTAGATTTGCTGTAGAGATTAGAAAAATTGTATATTGGATTTTCAGTACCAATTCCCATCCATGAGTTCCCATCATCAGTGCTTCTCATCAAAGAGTTAGAAAGCACAAAAATATGTCCTTGCGAATTTACAGCCACTGATTTTATGTCCGTTCCTCCCGGTCCATTTGTCTGCTGCCAAAACTGCGCATTGGCATTAGAGGTAAATACGAGCGATGCGAGGAGAAGAGCGATAATGAGAATGTGTTTCATAAACCCGCTTTAGTGATGAATTGCTTTAGTAATAACTATTAAGGGTGGGTAAAGTTACAGTTTTTCGGATTTTTTCTTAGGACTGAATGATTATCTATCTTCGAAGGTTAAAATGAGCAAGAATAAAATTTGTGTTTTGCTATGAAAAAAATAGTTATCAGTGTTTTTCTCTTAGGTATTCTCTTTTTCTCTGCGGACTCATTTGCTCAGGTTTGGGTGAAAGTTGCATGCGGCGGTGAGTTCTCTGCCGCACTTCGCTCGGATGGCACGTTGTGGTCATGGGGTTTTAACGGCAATGGGCAGCTTGGTATTCAAGGGATAACGGAATCATCTTCCCCTTCTCAGATCGGTACAAGCACGAAATGGTCAGATCTTGCAACAGGTACCTATCACATGCTCGCTTTAATGAAAGATGGCTCACTATGGGCATGGGGTATTAATCAGGACGGAGAGTTAGGCGATAGTACCAATATTGGCGTGCTTACTCCTGAGCGTATTGGCATTGATAATGATTGGGCCAGTATCGCTGCTGGTTCACAAACATCTTATGCAATAAAAAAGAATGGTACGCTGTGGGCATGGGGTTTTAATTTTCAAGGATCAATGGGTGACAGCACCACGATCAATAAGAATATTCCGACGCAGATAGGAAGAGATTCTGATTGGCTTCTCGTGCGAGCTGGCGGTTACCATGCTCTTGCAATTAAAAAAGATCATTCGTTATGGGCCTGGGGTTTTAATGGGGATGGGGAGTTAGGGCGGGGGACAACAGATAATGATTCAATTCCGAAACAAATTGGGACCAATAAGAACTGGGTCGATGCAATCGGAGGTCTTGAGTTCTCAATGGGATTGAAGTCCGATGGGTCATTATGGAGCTGGGGTTTTAATGGCAATGGTCAACTTGGTCTTGGAAATACGATGACGGAAACAACGCCGCAGAAAATAGGATCAGGTAATGATTGGCAGTCGATCGCGGCCGGCGCAGCTTTTGCATTTGGCATCAAAAAAGATGGCTCGCTGTGGGCATGGGGATATAATGGTTATGGGTCATTAGGCGATGGGACAAAAACTGAGATGGACGCACCTGAAATGATCGGCACTGATATGGATTGGAAATCGATCGATGCACCGCGAGGATTTATTTATCAAGGCAATCTTTTCGGATTACATGCTCTCGGTATTCATAGTTCAGGACAATTTATTTGCGGAACAGGTGCAAACTATATAGGTCAGATCGGGAATGGAACAACGACGGAACAACTTACTTTTGATTGCACAATCGGGCAGATAGTCTCATCGGTTCCGGAACAAACTTCTGCAGAAATTACTCTGTCGCTTATTCCTAACCCAACATCAGATATTGTCAATATCACTGCTGAAGGAATACGAAATGGATATCTCCGAATATTCGATATGAATGGGAAATTGGTATTTACTTCACCAATGCGAAATGAATTGAAATGGAATCTCAGAGTGACTGACGGTTCAGTTCTATCTACAGGGATATATATTGTAAATGTTTCCGGTATTCGTAGTAATGGAAAAAACATTTTACTCGCGAAAAAACTAGTTTTTAGCGGCAATAAATAATAAAAGAATTATATTTAATGAGTATCGACGATCGCTGCGGATGGTGCGTTAAAGATCCCATCTATATCGACTATCATGATAATGAATGGGGAGTCCCTGTTCATGACGATAAAAAATTATTTGAATTCCTGATCCTCGAAGGAGCACAAGCAGGGCTTTCGTGGCTGACAATTTTAAAACGCCGTGAGGGCTATCGCAAAGCCTTCGCTGATTTTGATGTAGAGAAAGTTGCACGGTTTACCGAAAAGCGTATAGAGAAAATTTTGCAGGATACAGGGATCATCCGGAATAATCTGAAAGTTCGTTCAGCGGTAACGAATGCAAAAGCATTTATCAAAGTACAGGAGGAATTCGGCAGCTTCGATAAATACATCTGGCAGTTCACCGATGGTAAAGTGATCCAGAATAAACGCGCAACGCTGAAAGATATTCCTCCAAGAACGACAGAATCCGACGTGATGAGCAAAGATCTGATCAAGCGCGGATTCAAATTCGTCGGCTCGACTATCATGTATGCCCACATGCAGGCAACAGGGATGGTGAATGATCATGTCGTGGATTGTTTCAGGCATCGGGAGCTGAGGAAATGACGGCATAGTAAAGAAATTTTCTCATCCTAGTAAACGTTTACCTCCCCGCTATGTCAAAAATCATAAAACTCAAAATTGTGACACCGACTCAGACGGTGTTTGAAGGTGACGTTGAGAACTTCACTGCTCCCGGAGCAGCAGGGGCATTTCAGGTTCTGTATAATCACGCGCCGATTGTCTCGAAGCTTGTGCCCGGACTTTTCAAGTTTGTCCTGACTTCCGGTGCTGAGGCACATTATTACGTCTCAGGAGGATTTTTGGAGCTCCATCAAAACTCCGGCACTGTCCTTGCTGATACTGCAGAGCTTCCAAGTCAGATCAATATTGCCGAAGCCGAACGCCATATCGTCGAGCTTCGTCAGCGATATTCGAACCACGAGACAGGATTTACGACCGAGGTATTCCATGAGGCATTAGATACAGCATCTGCCCGTCTTGCTGTTGCAAAACTTGGTTGATAGAAAAAATATTTTCTTCGGTAAAGGCGAGTATTATGCTCGCCTTTTTCGTTTAGGATAGTTGTGAAGGATTACTATTCCATATTAGAGATTCCGCGTTACTCTGACGAGCGAACGATCAAGGAGGCGTATCGCCGTATGGCCAAACGCTGGCATCCCGATGCCAATAATGGAGATGAGAATGCTCAGCGGATGATGCAGGACCTGAATCGCGCAAAGGAAGTGCTCTTTAATGCCGATACGCGCGAGGAATATAAGAAAGTCCTTGAAATGCAGGATGCCCTCTCGGCAGAAAATATTCAGAAGCTTCGGAAGAAATGGAGCGAGAGCCGCTTTCAGGAAATGCCGAATATGCCTCCTGTCAAACCTTTCGCACGAGGCAGATTTATTTTTTTGATGGCACTGATCTCTATTGCAGCCGGCATTGCGATCTTTCGCCTGTCCGAGGCGAGTTCAACAAAAACTGAAACCGGCGATCCTATCGATAATATCGTCAGACGGAATACGGAAAATAAAATTTTCCTATCAGATGATAAAGATTCAATTCCTATTCCGAATGTAGCTCCGGACAGACTTCAGCAAATGGCGGCGACGCTTGCGATGCTGAATGAATATAAAGGCGCTACAAAATACTGGGAGAAATATCTGGAAAACGATCCGCATAATGTTGAAGTGACGACAAACCTTATGCTTGCCTATCTCCACCGCGATGATTATAAGAAAGCAATCCAAACCGTCCGAACTCATATTGATAATGATACTGATCTTATCTCCGTTTATGCAACGCTCGGAGAATTTTTTCATGCCGCCGAACGACCTTATGATGCCGAAGATGTCTATAAAAAAATGATCGAACTTGGTTCGAAAATTCCAAACCCGAACGAGCGAACAAAAGATTATTTACGCCAGGCAGAAAAAAGAATTGAGAAGCGATAAACTAAAGACTCCGTAGTTTGTTTTAAAGCGCAATATTTTTGTTAGACAGTTCACATTTCTAAATCATTAACACATGCGCCCGACTCGTGCGCTGATCTCCACCGCAAATTTTCTTCATAACCTCCGTTACGTCCGAAACCGTATCGGTGTGAAGCCGATCATCATGTCCGTCGTAAAAGCGAATGCCTACGGCCATGGTTTGGAGATCATAGCAAAAGCATCTATCGATAGCGGCGAAGTCGGATATTTTGGCGTTGCAACACAGGAAGAAGGCGTGACCCTTCGTAAACTTACCTCATTGCCTATTCTTGTTCTCACGACAGCACTTGAAGATGAGATCGATACATTCTTAGAACATGATCTGGAATTTACACTTTGCGAATATCACGAACTCGGAGTGATTGCTGCAAGGGCTTCAGCACTTGGGAAAAAAGCGAAGGTTCATCTTAAGGTAGATACAGGAATGCGACGCGTTGGTGTTGAGCCAAAGGATGCTTTGGAATTTGCCAGAGAGACCATCAAGCATTCGGAGTCAGTTGAATTAAAAGGAATTGCAACTCATTTTGCAACAAGCGATGAACTCGATCAATCATTTTTTGTGAAGCAAGTAAAGATCTTTGAAAAAACAGTTGCTGTAATTCGTTCATCAGGAATTTCTATACCAATAGCACATGCAGCGAACTCCGGTGCAATTTTACAGAACCCTTCTCTCAGCTGTTTTGATATGGTGCGTCCGGGAATAATGCTTTATGGCTATCCGCCTGCGGCAGAACTGAATGAAAAATATGGTAGAGAATTGAAGCCTGTTTTAGAACTTGTCAGCTCAGTAGTTTTTACAAAGAGCATTAAAGCAGGCGAAGGAGTCAGTTATAATCATCGGTGGCATGCGCCGCACGATACGACAATCGCTACAGTCCCCGCAGGTTACGGCGATGGGTATCCAAGACTTTTAACCAATAGAACTTCAACGATCATTCGCGGTAAGCTTTTTCCTGTCCGCGGCACGATTTGTATGGATCAGATCATGATCGAAACGGGAGAAGACCCTGTACGTATCGGCGACGAAGTTACGTTGATCTCACGGAATGTGCCGCAAATTTCTGCTGCGGGTATTGCAGAAACCATCGGGACGATCCCTTACGAAGTACTAACGAATATTACTTCCAGAGTACCAAGAATTGTAAAAGACTAATATGAAAATTTGTCCGGTAATAATGGCAGGTGGAGTCGGTACGCGTTTCTGGCCTGAAAGTCGAGAAGCGCGTCCCAAGCAACTGCTTGATATTGTCTCCAAAGGAAACTCCCTTTTGGAATTAACTCTTGAACGTATCAGTAAATTTTCCGAAGCACAAGACACACTTATTATTACGAACAGAAGCCATCTTGACGCTCTTCGTAAACAAGCATCGCGCATACCGCAAGAGAATATTATCGCTGAGCCTCTCGGAAGGAACACGGCACCCTGTATAGCACTTGCTGCAAAAATTTTACAGGAGCGCTATGGAGATGATGCTATTATGGTGGTGTTGCCGGCTGATCACCTGATCAAAAATAATGAAGAGTTTGCTCGTATTATAGACAGGGGTGCCAGATTAGCAAAAGCGACTGAATCTCTTGTCACTATCGGCATCCATCCCACCCGTGCTGAAACGGGTTACGGCTATCTTCAGCTTGATGAAGAGCGCCTTCCGTCACAAAAGCAGCTTCCGGAGTTCAGTGAGTTTGAGCTTCGTGATATTTTCTGCGTTAAGAGATTTGCAGAAAAGCCCGATAAAGAAACGGCGAAGCGATTCCTTGAATCCGGCGATTTTCTTTGGAATAGCGGAATGTTCATCTGGACTGTTAAAACGATTCAGAAGGCGTTGGCTGAATATACCGAAGGGATTCTTGAGCATTTAAAAGGATTACCAAAACCTGGTGCTGCTGATTTCGAAGCGAAGCTTACTGATGCATACAGTAAGATACGCGGAGTATCTATTGATTATGGTGTAATGGAACAAGCAAAGAATGTTTATGCTCTCAGAGCGGGTGCCCTTGGATGGAGTGATGTTGGTAGCTGGGATGAAGTATGGCGCCTGGCTGAAGAGGATCTGCAAAATAATGTTATTGAACCGGGAAAGAATATCGTAATCAGAAACTCAAAAGGTTGTCTTGTTCTTTCAAAATCTAATGAACTTGTCGTGCTCAGTGGTGTGTCCGACCTGATTGTAGTCCATTCCGGCGATGCTATCCTGATCACTAATCGAGAAAGCGCTCAGTCAGTCAAAGATGTTGTCGATTCATTAAAGCGCAATCACCGTTCTGAATATCTATAATTAATGCCCTCTTCGTCGATTTTCTATTCTTTTATCGCCTTCATTCTGGCTTGTTCTTTTACAGGCTGTGCATCCCATATAATGAAAGCGGGAGCTTCACAGGAAGGTTTGGCATCTTATTATGGTAAGGAATTTGAGGGGAGAAAGACTTCGAGTGGAGAGATTTTCCATTCTAATGATTTAACTGCTGCGCATCGCTCATATCCTTTCGGAACGACGCTCCGGGTGACTAATCTGAAGAATGGAGACGAAGTTCAGGTGCGGGTTAATGACCGAGGACCCGTTAAACCCGAAAGAATCATAGACTTATCCTACGGAGCAGCAAAAGTGATCGGTTTGGATAGGCTGGGGTTAGTTAGGGTCCGGCTTGAAGTAATTGAATGGGGAAAGCAGTAATTCTTCATATTTTAAAGAAAAGAGGCAATTTTAAAGGTTTTCTTTCGGTTAGGGTGTAACAAAACGAAGTGTCTGTAGTTTATTAGAGGCAC
>Ga0206887_10172_pt1 | contig 15027 bp, 15 predicted proteins | sample Alteio_BWOrgHeat_89_FD_153248 | JGI IMG/M metagenome (GOLD analysis project Ga0206887, IMG submission 153248) | Enriched cells from forest soil in Barre Woods Harvard Forest LTER site, Petersham, Massachusetts, United States - Alteio_BWOrgHeat_Nextera3 ...
AAACACGTGCATAACCAACCAGCATGATATACCTTACGCACATGAGTTTTCGGTTTTGTAGCATCCCATCTACGGCTCATCTCGTATGTTAAAAAAGGCTTGCATATGAATAACTATGCGCGCATTTTTTAACATACGAGCTGAACCATAGCTGGGCGCTAAAAAACCGAAAACTCATGTGCGTAAGGTATAAATCCTTTATTGCAAAACCCAACGACCTTTTAGTTTAATTGCGTCGTGCATGGCATCTGGTGCTAAATCAATTTCTCCAGGCCACGTAAGCACTCCATATTCAAGATGAGCTTGATTAAATAGGTCTCGATCTTTAAGCGCTGCAAAAACACCTGCACGTTCACTCATGATTAATTGAATCATTTCAACAACGCCATGAGCACCATCATTAAATTCAACTTCAAGTACATAATTCGCTAATGGTTTTACTTTCGTTAATCGCCAAGGAGCAGTGCACACTATTCCAGGGGCGATATTTTCTTTGGTGACAGGTTTTGTTCGCATAATTTCCAATCCTCCAGTAATTCTGCACGATGTTGAAATGCCCATTCCAGTACTAAAGCTAATGCTCGGCGAGGCATCGATCCACGGACCACTTCGAATGTATGAATATCAATCAGAACTTCATATTCTGCATATAGTGCGTGAAAATGTGGCGGTGCGTGATCACCCCAAAACATTTGAATTAAAATCCCATAAAATGTACTAATCGTTGGCATCTACTAATTGTCCTTATTCTTAAAACTCATGTGAAGTATAATGTAATAAGAAAGCCATATCAAAAATGGTTATCGAGAATTCAAGACGTCAACAGACCCTAGACTTAAATGAAAAAATTATTTCAGGAGTCATAAAGGAATTTCGGCAGGCGATTCCTCTATGGAACGAGTTGATTCATAAAAGCTTTTTATCTCAATCGATGCAAGAACAATATCTTCAATTATTAAGGGCAAGAGGTGAGCGATTAGGCGTGTAATTTATCAGACATAGCGTAAAATGCGCAAGGATAGGTTCAGCTGGAATAATGATATTCTTTAAACTGATTCTTATCATTGGTTAGTAACTGCATTAGTTTTGGATGTACGAATAATTTTTCTTTGCCAGCGGATATTTCTTGCAGCACACCTATCTCGCATAATCTTTTTAAATAGGTAGAAGCCGTCTGTCGACGCGCCAGCCCCGTTTCAATTAAATTTTGAATACGACAATAAGGTTGTTCAAAAATAACATTAACCAATTCATAACTATAAATCTTTGGTGCTTCATGTCGTACAAATTCAATTGTGTTATCTATCAATCGTCGAATAGCATTTATTTTATGATATACCTTACGCACATGAGTTTTCGGTTTTGTAGCATCCCATCTACGGCCCATCTCGTGTGTTAAAAAAGGCTTGCATATGAATAACTATGCGCGCATTTTTTAACGCACGAGCTGAACCATATCTGGGCGCTAAAAAACCGAAAACTCATGTGCGCAAGGTATAAGTAAGCTGCGCTTTATTACTTCATCAACGAGAGAACTTAAACTCCAGTGACTGATTGGCAAGCCGCTATCTTCTGGCCGTTCGCAGGCAATACTTATGATTTGACAAACTTGTTCGGCAGTATATGTACAAGGGGGGCCGGGTCGCTCATTATCACTGAGCACTGTCAATATTTTTCGAATATAGTTGATCCCTTTTTCACCACTATCAATCAATAACAATCTTGCTTCATTTGCCAGCCATCGCTTACGCCACTTTCTTACTGTGCGAGGGATAATACCCAATTCATGGGCTATGTCTTTGTTTTGTTTTAATTCGGATGAAAATAAAATGATCCTAGCGCGTTCAATATGATCCAATCGATGCGTACGGCTCATGACTATTTGATTTAAGGCGTCAGCTTGTTTTTTTGTTATTGTTACTTTTTTCGAAATTCTTGTCACTCATCCGTCCTTCGATGCTAAATGCGGTGCATTGTATCGAATGTGCATTGCTTTCACCATGGTGACATTACGTCAGGATGTACAAATTACATTATTACCGAGTGGCTTGCAGGATGGATCCCCGCCTACGCGGGGACGACAGTTTAAGGGAGCGTATTAACAAGACGAGGCACTAGTTACTAAAGCACAATATATTGACAAATAACATCGTGTATAATATTATGCCACATTGTTTGTATATTTGCACTGGACTACTCATGACCAAAACAAAGAGAGATCATATTGAGCTGCCGACGAAAAGAGCCCGCGTTGAAAACACACCCCAAACTCCAAGCGAAAGGCACGCGGACGATGTTCCTGTGGGCGTTGTCCATGACGTCCTGACAACCGATCCTACCCTGCATGCTGATTTGGCCAGTGCTTGCCAAGCACTTAAGCATAAAGAGTTGCTTACAGACGCATTACCGCCTGTCTCAACCATCCAGCCTAATAACGACACAGCCAACGCCCTGGGCGCATTGATCAATATGGGCAATAATTGGTATACGCTCAATCCACTTGTGAAACAGGAATTCGTTGCTGAATTAATGAAACAAATACCCAGATTGGGTCGTTTTTATTTATCAGCTCAAACACCGGTAGATATTGCGCACTTAGCCATCGTCTCACTGCCAGAGGATAGATGGCTCTATTTGAATACCAATAATGCGAGTTTGGTTGTTGCGGTAAACGAGGATAGATTGGGTTTAAACATCGGTCTTCTGATCGCCTCCAATGTGTTAGAAAACATAGCGCCATTATACACCGAAACCTTGATTGAAGAGTCGTTGATTGCCTTTGAACGTTACGAAAACGTTGCGTTAGGCGTGAGCGTTGCTCAAAAACTAAAGGCAGGAATTTATCTTTGTAGTAAAACACCCCCTGAGTTCGCTACGCAAATAAGTAAGGCGTTATCGAAAAAAGGCTTTCTGTTCGTTGATTCTGCCGCGTCAGATGAACTATTTGACTGTGCTGTAAGCCATTTAAAAGAGGATAGGTGTCTCTTAATCCAGAAAGACATAAAGGACTCGTCGTTACACATCGTCCTCCACAAGCTAAATCTAAAAGCCAACCTGCTTTTGAGCAGAAAAATGCCCGAATTGCAGCGTGAGATGATCGCATTATATGCCGATCCTCGTCTTAACATTGAAGAACTATCGCGTAAAAAGATGCGCGTTCGCACTGAAGAGTATACATTAAAAGCTGATGAAAAATGGCGTTCTAAGATGAACTCAACTAATCACGGCTCTTCCAGCTCGGTGGGTGCTCAACCCACATTTTTTACTAGTGTGATGAGCGATCCCAACCTGGACAAACTAAACAGCGCGCTTGATGCGAGTATGTCTACAACACAGGGTAAGATCATCTAATTTTTAAACAGGTTTGTTTTTTTCGTGAACGTTTGCGTTACCGGCTCTGAAACTGATCGGTAACGCAAATGTTTACGAAAAACCGATTAGGTTGTATGGGTTGGTAGTGAACAAAGGCTATGTGGCCGCGTAGAAAGGCGCACGTACCGCTCCGATTATGGCTCCCACAGTGGATGCGGCAACCTTAAGCCACGGCGCAAAGAAAATCATTAAAAGTCCCAATACGATATTAAATGCGTCTTGTTTTTGAACCCCTGCACTTAACACGATGTCTTTTTCAATGTAACTTCGGATGTAATCATTTAAATAAGATATGGGGGATAATTTAATATCTATATACAGTTCTGGCCACCCTCCTTTAAAAAGTATGTCCGATACAGTTTACAATCGTCAACAGATCCTAACGTCATCCCTTGATGGATGTCAGCAACAGTTGCGCGGCGTCTTGTTCGGCTTTGCGCCTTGTGTCACCTTGTCCTTTCGCGGTTTTTCCCAAACTAGGAATAGCACATAGGATATAAAACACCTGATCATGCTCTTCGCCATCGACGTGCGTTAAGGTGTACTTGGGCAGGGCGTATTTATGGGCCTGCAGGTATTCTTGCAATTGGGTTTTGGCGTCTTTTAAATTGTTATTCAAATCCGGATCGTTTAACAGCGTGCTATACAAATGCAAAATCACGTGTTGTGCCGCCGCAATCCCACCGTCAAGATAGACGGCTGCAAAAAGGGCCTCCATCGCGTCTGCGAGGATGGATTCACGGCGAAATCCGCCGCTTTTTAATTCGCCCTGGCCGAGGTGTAAGTAATCCCCCAGATCCAATTCCAATCCGATTTTGGCCAGCATCTCGCCTTTGACGAGGTGGGCGCGTAAACGACTTAATTGGCCTTCGCTTTCGTTGGGAAACCGTTCGAACAACGTGCTTGCGATGGTAAAACTCAAAATCGCATCACCCAGAAATTCGAAGCGTTCGTTGTTGGCATGGCTTGCGCTGCGATGCGTTAAGGCTTGCTGTAAAAAAGCTTGGTTTTTAAACGCGTACTGTAATTTTCGGCACAAGCGATCAGTTTTATTGGGCACGGATGTTCACCTTTAATGAATGAAGCGCCCTAAGCGGTTCCAACGTATTTTATCCGTAGCGCTGTCCCAGCTCATCCACGTAAGCATGGCTTTACCCCGCAAGTGGTCGTCTGGGACAAACCCCCAAAATCGACTGTCGGCACTGTCGTCTCGGTTATCGCCCATCATGAAGTACTGGCCTTTGGGAACCGTGACATCAAAATTGGTAGCGGGCACGCTTGAGCGTTTGAAAATAGCATGATCCACACCGTTTAATCGTTCACGGTATAGGGAAACGGCATTACCGGAACTTGGATCAGTGGTGTACTCTACAAACGTTTGCGTCATGGGGATGCCGTTGATGGTCAGCAGCTTATTGTGATAGACCACATGGTCGCCTGGCACACCAATCACTCGTTTGATGTAATCGTATGAGGGATTCGGTGGCCAGCGAAACACGGCGATGTCGCCCGTTTTGGGGTTGTTGATGGAAATCACCTTCTTTTCCCAGATGGGTAATCGAAATCCGTATGCGAATTTATTCACGGCTAAAAAATCACCGACCAACAGCGTGGGTTCTAATGATCCCGATGGGATGCGAAACGGCTCGATGAGAAAGGAGCGCAGCAGCAATACGGTGATAAAGACTGGAAAAAAAGATCGCGCGTATTCGATGGCGCGACAAGGTTCTTGATTCGGAGCGCGTTTACGTTCCCAGAATATCAAATCAAGCGCGTATATGCTCCCACTGAGCAGTGACAGCACAAACAACAGTAATGCAAAATTCATTATTTTTTCCTATCGGTTTGAAAAACAGCCATGAAGGCCTCTTGAGGGATTTCAACGTGTCCTACCTGTTTCATACGTTTTTTCCCCGCTTTTTGTTTTTCTAGTAATTTGCGTTTACGCGATACGTCACCGCCATAGCATTTGGCGATCACGTTTTTGCGCAGGGCTTTGACCGTTTGCCGAGCAATGATATGGCCACCGAGGGCGGCCTGGATAGCCACATCAAACATTTGGCGTGGGATTAATTCCTGCATTTTTTCGGTCAATAATTTTCCGCGTCCTTGTGCCGCACTTCGATGCACAATCACGGCCAACGCATCGACTCGCTCGCCATTGATCATGACGTCTAATTTGACCAAGTCGGCTTCATCAAAGCGTAAAAAATTATAATCAAGCGAGGCATAACCACGACTGACGGATTTTAATCGGTCAAAAAAATCAGAGACCACATCACTCATGGGCATGTCGTAGGTGACCGATACTTGGCGTCCACTATAGGTCATATTCATTTGTATACCACGTCGTTCCACGCAAAGCGTGATCACTTGCCCTAAATAATCTTGCGGCACCAAAATATTGGCGCGTACGATGGGTTCAAACATTTGTTTGATTTGCTGCACGGGCGGTAGGCGTGAGGGATTATCAATCATCACGGTTTCGCCTTTGGTGTTGATGATTTGATAAATCACGGTGGGGGCTGTGGAAATCAGCTCAAGATTGTATTCACGTTCCAGACGTTCTTGGATGATTTCCATGTGTAACATACCAAGAAACCCACAGCGAAACCCAAAGCCCAAGGCTTCGGATGATTCGGGTTCGTAAAACAACGACGCGTCGTTTAAGCTTAACTTGGCAAGGGCCTCACGAAACGCTTCAAAATCATCGGAACTTATGGGGAATAAGCCGGCATACACTTGAGGTTTAACCCGTTGAAAACCAGGCAGCGGTTTGTCCGCTTGGTGTTTTTCAAGGGTGAGCGTGTCGCCCACGGGTGCGCCTTGAATTTCTTTGATACCGGCCACGACGTAACCGACTTCCCCGGCTTGCAATACGTCTTTTGGCGTGCGCTTAGGGGTAAAGATACCCACTTGGTCGACGTTGTAGGTTCGTCCTGTGGACATGATGCGCATTTTACTGCCTTTTCGCAGCGCGCCATTGACGATGCGTACCAACGACACCACGCCCAAGTAGCTGTCAAACCAGGAGTCGATAATCAATGCTTGCAGAGGTGCGTCAATGTCGCCTTGCGGTGGGGGAATGCGGGCGACCAATGCTTCCAGTACGTCTTCAACGCCTAAGCCGCTTTTGGCGCTGACGTGGATGGCATCGTGTGCGTCCAAACCAATAATGTCTTCGATTTCGGCAATGACACGATCGGGTTCGGCTTGAGGCAAATCAATTTTGTTTAAAACCGGTAACACTTCGAGTGCTTGATCAATGGCGGTATAGCATACGGCGACGGTTTGAGCTTCCACACCTTGCGCGGCATCCACGACCAAAATAGCGCCTTCGCACGCGGCAAGTGATCGTGACACTTCGTAACTGAAATCCACATGGCCTGGGGTGTCGATAAAATTAAGTAAGTACGTTTTGCCATCGCGTGATTTGTAGTTCAACGACACACTTTGTGCTTTGATGGTGATCCCACGTTCACGCTCTATGTCCATGGAGTCCAGCACTTGCGCGCCCATTTCGCGATCGGACAAACCGCCGCACAATTGGATGAATCGATCCGCAAGCGTCGATTTACCATGATCAATGTGAGCAATGATGGAAAAGTTGCGAATCAGCGTTAAATCGCTCAACAGAATAAGCCTTTAGAGTAAATTGCGCTATTCTATCCGATTTAACGCGGAATAAGAAGTTTAGGATCGATTCTTAATAGGCGGGACGGTGGTATGATGGGCTTTCCGCCAAATCCGCCAGTGCGGCAATGGGGTATGTGAGAAGCATCGAAGCAAGAGCAAGTCCTGCAGCTATCGATGCAATAGGAATTTGTGAGGATACAATAGTATTCTTAAGGGAGTCTTATGCCTAATTACATCGTTTTTAATACAGTTAATTTTGATGGTATTGGTGATTTTATTCACTTTAAGGACATCATGTTGGCACTATTAGCCAATCCGGTCTTTAAAGAGGTGGTATTTACGGCAATCGTTGCGGTTGATTCCCGTTGTACGGCAGCGCATTATCAACGCATTCGTGAGGAACTCGAATCGCTCGGTGTTCCCTTTCATTATGGTAATATCCGAGAGCATCGCGATACATTGAGCAAAGACATCGACTTACAAAAAAAACTACAAACAGCCGATCAAGCCATTATTATTTCTTTCGATGGGATATTTCGCTTCTATAAATCGTATTTTAAAACAAATACGCCCATCAAGTTGATAGGGGAGCATGAATGCAACCTTGCAGGACCTGAAGTGACTCACTTTCCCTTGTGTAAGGAACATTCTCTTGGGTTGGGGGAAAAGCGCATCGGTCTCAAGGTAAAAAATCATGCTCGTCTGGCACCATCAGAGGCATGGCGCGTCATCGAGGCAACGGATCCCCATGTTTCATCAGCACTCTTAAAACACGCCAATGAGGATGGGTTTGAAGCATTTTTCGAACATAATGTGTTGGTACCCGCTTATTTTAATAATCCAAACGATTTTTTTATGTTTGTCAGTGTTTTTAAAAAGAACGAGTCTCTTTCGGGTGAAAAAAACATTATTTTTGTGCAATCCGGTTTTAAATACGAAAATATGACATCCGAAGAACAACAACGATATAACGCGCTCTATTTGTCTTTGTATGGATCTAACATTGCACAAGTTGACATAGTAACGCCGGATAGCGACCCTATGATTATCGCAAAAAATTCGAAAGGATCTAAGACCATTCGTATTTGTTCTGGATTTTATTTATCTCATCTCAGTTATGATGCACTGTATCAATTGGCGCAAGTAGCCGGTGTTTCAGGCGACAACTCATTAGAACATGCCGTGTCTATGGATGTGCTTCCCTTCTATCACTCCACGAATCAAGTCTCCAAGCGCGCGACGATCTATGGCTTACGTGAGATAACGCAATTAGTCGATATCCCGTTGAGTGCAAAAAAATCATTCCAGGTCTTTTTTACAGACGCGTTTCTCGGAGACGTCTGGGACGTGGATTTTCCAGAGATGATCAAAGCGTGGCCTCTGGTTACGGCTTATTTAAGACGTTATCACAATGCGTATGACAATCTGCAAGGCATTGTTCTCGAAAACGTCCCCCCACCGTTGACGAATACCAAACAGCGCCTTTCTGAATTAAAAAACGATGATAGTCCATCGGGATCAATCAGTTGTAATATATCGTGAGACGTTGCAAATCCACTCGAATACGGGGATGATCGGGGTTTCATCTTTTCGATAAGGTCGGTTTATGTTCAAGCCAATTCGGTTGTTTTTAACACTAGTTGTATGGTGCTTTAGTATGCAAGTGCATGCTGATCCGGCGTTTGTGCATCGTAAGGATGTGCAGCAATTTATGAACGAGATGGTGAAGCAACATCATTTTGATCGTAAGCAATTAACCGCTATCTTAAGTGCGGCACAATTTCAGCCCAAGATCATTGAGTCCATGGAGCGACCTTATGAAAAGAAAACCTGGGACGTATACAAGCAATTGTTTTTAACCGAGCAACGCGTTCAAGCTGGTGTGGCCTTTTGGCGTGCAAATCAACAGACCTTAGAGCGCGCACAAAAGCAGTACGGCGTGCCTGCGGATATGATCGTTGCCATCATTGGTGTGGAAACACTGTATGGGAAAAATCAAGGGAATTACCGGGTGTTGGATGCGTTAACCACACTGGCGTTTTATTACCCCAAGCGATCAGTGTTTTTTACCAAAGAATTACGTGAATTTTTATTGCTGTGTCGTGAGCATGCCGTGCCTGCTACGCAGTATATGGGCTCGTACGCGGGTGCGATGGGTAAACCACAATTTATGCCCAGCAGCTATCGTTTTTACGCGGTTGATTTTACGGGCAATGGCAAGCGTGATTTGATGAACGATGATCAAGACGTCATTGGCAGTGTCGCCAATTATTTTAGTCGCCACGGTTGGAAGGCGAATGAACGTGTGGCGCAATTGGCTCACGTGAATGGTACACAATACAAACACTTAAGCATGAACAGTAAGTTCCCGGATTACACCTATAATCGCTTGGTGTCCGCAGGCGTTAAGCCCATGACGGCAGCGGGTCCTCATCCAGATAAGGCGGGGGTGATTGAGTTAATGACGGATAAGGGAGCCGAATATTGGTTGGCTTATCCCAATTTTTATGTGATTACGCATTACAACACCAGCCCGCAATACGCGTTAGTGGTCTATCTATTGGCACAACAACTGCGTGAGCAATGGGCGGCGAGTGCTTAAAGGATAATACCGTGGCCACTTGTTTTTTATTTGAGCAAACTTTGGATGAGGAGCGTGGTTGGTGCTTGCGTCTGGATGAGCGGGGGCTCGTGGACGTTCCTTTGGCGAGTTATACGCTGGATGAGATTCGGTTGATGCAAGACCATGCCGAGACGATTGTGGTGTTATCGGCCGTGCACAGTACGTTGCATGAGGTTCCGTTGCCTTGGCTTAGTGAGCGCAAAGCGCGTTTGGCCCTGCCTTATGCTTTGGAAGAGCAATTGGCGCAAAGTGTCGCGCACCTGCATTTTGCGTTTGATCGATCTTACTATCGTGATGGTCGCTATCTTGTTGCGGTGATAGACAAACATTGGATGGAGCGCGTTGTCTTGAAACTTGAGGAGTTGCATCTCGATTTTGATGCAATGACTTTGGATTGGTTTGCATTACGAGAGAACGAGACGTGTGTGGCACAAACGAGCTTGCTCGTGAATGACGCGACATTTCGAGGTGCGTTGACGGCTGAGTTGACCGATAGCTATTTTCAAAAACGGCCCGAGGGTACGACGGTTTTGGCGTTTTTGGACAGTGCTTTGGAGGGTGTATCCGAACCGGTGACTCGCGTGGATGAGCACGTGCATTCTTGGATTGCAAAACGATTGTTTCAAAACCCCGGCGTGAATCTATGCCAAGGCGCGTTTCGACACGACACACGCGGACAAACCAACCAATTTTGGTATGGGGCAAGCGCGATATTGGTGATCATGTGGTTACTGGGATGGCTTACGGTGAACCTGGTGCATTCGCATACGCAAGCTAAGCAATTGGCGGTTCTTGATCAACAAATAGCAGTTATTTATCATGAGTTTTATCCTAATGCGGCACGTGTTATAAGCCCTGAGTTTCGTATCAAACAACTATTAAAGTCAGGCCCCTTGGGTCAAGATGCGACGTTTTGGCCATTACTTCAGAAATTGGCGCAGACGTTTGATGATCGTCAAGCGCGTATCGAACAATTTCGTTTTCAAAATAAGATCTTGTCCGTGACGTTGATGGCGAATGATTTTGCGGCGCTGGAAACGTTACAGCTTCGTTTGCAACAAGCACATGTCGTGGTGACGCAGGCACAAGCGTCATCGAGCAAACAAAAAGTCATGGCCACCTTGGAGTTGCATTTGTGAAAATCGACTGGACCAATCTGAACGAGCGCGAACGTTGGATGTTGGGAGGCGGGGGGATCGTATGCGGTCTTTATTTGCTGTATGTCCTCATTTACGCACCTATCGTTGGATCTGTGCGTGAAAAAACGACGCAATTAGTAGCGAAACAGCATCTTTTGGTGTGGATGCGAGACGCGCGTTTGCAATATCATGCCGCCTCCGAATTGCAGGCATTGAGTGCGAGTAAGCTTTTGACGGTGCTTGCGAGTCAATTGGCAAAGACGTCTTTTAAACAGTTCCCTTATCAATTACAACAAACCGGCGTGGGTGATATCCAATTATCGTTTGATAGTGTGCCTTACAATGCGTTGCTCGCATGGCTTTGGTCCATGAATAATACCTACGCCATCACGATGAAGCAGTTTCATGTGGATCGTACCGACACACCAGGCTTAGTGAAAGTCATGCTGATGCTTAGTGTTAGCGCGTCGCATTAACACTGTGTTGTACGCTTTCCCATGCTTTGATTCCCGCCCCTTGTTTGACGTCGTTAGGCAGTGCGTTAAGCGCTTGTTGTGCTTCGTCATAGCTTGAGTATGATCCATACACTCCTTTGTAGTACGGCTTGCCGTCGCGTTGATACTTGATCTCAGCGGTTCGTTCATTTTTGGGTGCTTTGCTCATGGCACCAGCCACTTGCGAGGGTTTGTCGCCTTCCGCAAGCTCGATGGTATAGCTTTGGGGGCTTTGGCTGTCAATCCAGGAGCGGTCGAGATCTTTGGGCGATACGGGCCCATGCATGCTGCTCACATGATACGACTCAGGCACAACGACCGTTTGTTTATTTGATACTTGATCAACCGTGCTCCCAGTACTGTCATAACCATCAGGGTAGAGCATTGATCCTTGATAGGCATTTGAGTTATAGGGTTCGTAACCACCAATATGATCCGTCATACAAGCGGATAAACCCACAACGCCAAGCGAAACAACCAATATTCGAGCCAACATGATGTCTCCTTTGATTCTTATGTGCCGCTGTATGGGTTATCTGCCGTATTGAAAAAAACTTGAGTGCGTAGGGCTGGGATCCAGGATTTAAATCATTTCAAAACAGACGTTTCTTTACTCACTGACTGTTGATTATCAACGTTAGGCTTGTTTTCACTTGATTCGGATAACTCTCTAATTTGGTGGATGGCGCAGTATATGCCTTGACTATAATTTATTCAATTCGGGCGAGGGGGTATCCTGAGCAGTTGCAAAAAAACTTGTCTTTTGAGCCGATTAATTTTAATATTTAGCTCATAGAGTGAGCCGAATAGGGTTTTTAATCGGCTCACAAGGAGACAATGATGACCGCTTGGATATGGCAGCAACCCAATTGGCCTAATTTTTATTGGCTGGACGAAAGAATTATACCTTTGGTTAGAACGGTTCGCTTAAAACAGGGTATTTTATTAGGAAAAACGGGCATCATCAGTGAGCAATCTTCCAAAGAAAGCGCACTAGATACCTTACTGCAAAATATCATCACGTCATCGGCCATCGAAGGCGAGACGCTTAATGCGCAATCGGTACGCTCATCATTAGCGAAACGGCTTGGTTTAAAGCGCTCACAGCGTTCAACAACGGCTCGTTCAGAGGGGCTTGCGCAACTGCTTATGGATGCGATTTGCAATGTAGAGACGCCTTTAACGTTAGAACGGTTATACCTTTGGCACCAATGGCTTTTTCCTGATTCAGAAACGTCTATTTATAAGATTATGGTTGGAACGTTACGCGGTGATGATGCAATGCAAGTTGTTTCAGGTCGCATAGACAACCCCACCGTTCATTTTGAAGCACCTCCTCGAGCTCGTCTTGAAGAAGAGTTAACACGCTTTATCACTTGGTTTAATGCCAGTCGCTATGAAAATACGTTGGATCCTTTATTAAGAGCAGGACTGTGTCATTTTTGGTTTGTGACGCTACATCCGTTTGATGATGGCAATGGCCGGATCACACGTGCTCTGACGGATTTAGCGCTGGCTCAAGAAGACCGACAAAGCATAAGACTATATACGATATCAGCAACCATTCTTGAAAAGCGTCAGGATTATTACCGAATATTGGAACATAGCCAGCGTAATGGCTTAGATATTACGGCATGGCTGGTATGGTTTTTAAATACACTGGACGCAAGTTTTAATACAGCCATCGATAAGATTGATTTAACGTTAGCAAAAAGCTTATTTTGGCAACAGCATCAGGAGCAAACTTTTCTACCTGAACAGGTGACTATACTCAATCGTTTGTTTGATGATGAAGCGCTATCTAGAGAAGGGATCAATGCTTCAAAGTATCAAAAAATAACCAAAGTCAGTAAAGCCACTGCTACGCGTCATTTGACGGATCTGCTGGCCAAAGGTTGCCTTGATAAGCTAGCAGGAGAGGGTAGAAGTACGCGCTATCAAATCAAGCGAGAAGCGTAAGCGTCAGTCATCAAAGCGTATATTAGTTCAAATAAAATACTATCCGTTTGATTATTGCCATCATGATGATTATACTGAGAGTATAATCGTGTTTGGGAGTCGTACATGCCTACTAAAAAATTAACGGATAGACAAATTGCTGTGTTGTATAGTGGTTTTGTTCGTGATTACGAGCAGTATAAAAAAGCCAACCTCACGTCGGATGATATTCGAAATCGGCTTTATTCTAATGTCTATGACGCGCTGAGAGATAAATCGTCGGCGTTGCATAGCTTGAATACGAATGACGTGGAAAAAGCGAAAGTATACGAGGTGTTGTATGCGTTTCTGGACTCCAGGGAATCGTTTCAGTCGACCTCCCCGGGGGGGAATAGACATTTTTTCCGTACTCACCGACCCACATACCGTCGTGATGTTCACGTTCACTACTGTCATCATGATGATTTATTATACCATTATTTGTTATGGGATTATTCGTTTCGACGACGTCCTATGGGGTATCACGGGTATTATGGCGAGCACCATCATTTTAGAGAGCATGAACACGGACGCGGTCCGTCAGAGGGGCTGGATGTGGGTTGTGGAGGTTGTGGGGGTGGTCGTGATGATTTCATAAAACAGCTCGTGGCCTTTTTATTGTTTGTCTCATTTGCGATCGCTGCAGGGGTCGCACTGTGTGCGATGGCCCATACCTTGAGTGAAATTCAAAATAATTTGGAACGTTTTTATTACGACGAAGGCTGGATGTTGGCGAGTATCTCATTGGCGAACATGGCAGCGAGTTTTACCGTGGCAGGCGTTTTAACCAGCCTTTTATTAACCGCACCGTTGGTGGCAGTCCTTGCCTTTGCGGCAGTCAGCAATCCGGTGGGTTGGGCCGTGTTAGGCGTTGTGTTGATAAGCTTGATCGCAGGCGCTATTGGGTATGCGGTGTCGAATAAAGCGTTGCATTATGGGATTAAGAAGCTCAATTCGGATTCGTTGGATCCTGACGATCCGTATCGTTTTAGGCTTTCACGTTCGGAAGAAAGGAATTTACAGGCCAAAGGCATTGATCCCATCCGGGTGAAATGCGCTATTTTAGAGCTGCGTTCGCAAATAGACGAACGAAATGATCTGTCGGAATTTAGTATTTTCTCCACTCGAAGTGAGGAGACAAAAAATATACTAGATCTCGTTCGCCAATTACGCCGTGGTGAACTGGCTCAGGTGAGTGTGCATGGCTTGATGTTTGATTGTAAGCAATCGGTCATGGCGGATGCGGGGGATGCCGAAGAAATCATACCGGAAGCCTTTGCCGTGGTCGATCATACGGATGTGCCGCCAGTCCCTTCGGCACCTCCGGAGATTGTTGATAAACACACTAAATTCGAACCATAAAATTCAGTGAGTATTAGGGCTGGACTTTAGCCATTTTTACTTCCGGCTCCGTTCGCGGTGAGGAAGCGCACAAACTAAACTTATGTTGAACATCAAATATCTCATGCGCTGTCTCGAACCGTTTGGTGTTGAGTAACGGTTCGAGACGGTGCGATAACGTTATGCGCTCTATGTAAGATCTGATTGCGCACCTCCTCACCGCGAACGGTTAGTGAGGGAAAATGGCTAAAGCCCAGTTAGGGGCAAGTAATGGTTTGAACTCACTGTCATCAAGTCGAGATAACACTACCTCTTCGCTCCCTAACGCTCGTGTCTTGGATACAGTGATCAAATTTTAATGCGTTTAATGCAAGTGCCCTGGGGTTGGTGCTATGATGTTGGTTTTCCATGAATAAGGTTTATTATGTGGACTCATCGTCGCTCA
>Ga0206887_10173_pt1 | contig 14996 bp, 8 predicted proteins | sample Alteio_BWOrgHeat_89_FD_153248 | JGI IMG/M metagenome (GOLD analysis project Ga0206887, IMG submission 153248) | Enriched cells from forest soil in Barre Woods Harvard Forest LTER site, Petersham, Massachusetts, United States - Alteio_BWOrgHeat_Nextera3 ...
TGGTCTTGGGGTAAGGGAGAGTGCGTATGACGTTGCAAAAGTATTATCTCGGTATAATGATGCTATCGTCGCTCGCGTCTTTGAACATTCGTTACTTGAAGAACTTGCTGAGAATGGAAGTGTACCTGTTGTAAACGCCCTTTCAGATCTCCTCCATCCATGCCAGATCCTTGCAGATATCTATACTCTTTATCAACATCAAGTATTGCGCCCGGGATTGAAGGTCGTCTTTATTGGCGATGGAAATAATGTTGCAAATTCATGGATCGAACTTGCCGGTATTTTTCCAATGCATTTTGTTCTTGCCGCACCAAAAGGTTTTGAACCCTAACCTGCTATTTTACAAAATGCAATAAATGCAGGTATTAGCAAGATCGAGATTATTCATGATCCTATTGAAGCTGCAAAAGATGCCGATGTCCTTTATACGGACGTCTGGGCAAGTATGGGACAAGAAGAGGAAAAGCAAAAAAGACTTTCTGCTTTTACAGGATTTACTATTAGCGAAGATCTTTTGAAACATGCTTCGGCAGATTGTGTTGTAATGCACTGCCTCCCTGCTCATCGCGGAGAGGAAATTACAGATGATGCGATCATCGGTTCACAGTCTGTTATATTTGACCAGGCTGAAAACCGTCTTCATATCCAGAAAGCTCTTCTCTGTTCGCTTTTTGGAGGGTTGGATGTTGGGAGTGAGCGGCATCAATTTCCGGTCAAAACCGAAGCAAAATATGAAAAAACAAAAGCGACAATTTCTTCTTAAGGAAATTATTACCCGTCAAGTTATATCAAATCAAGAGGAATTGGTTGATGAATTAATGGCAGCGGGAGAATCTGTTAATCAAGCTACTCTTTCACGTGATCTGCGGGAAATGGGAATCAGCCGAGTCAATACTCTGCAAGGACCACGATATGAATTTTCAGCTGAAGGAGAAGAGAAACGCATCCGTACTCTGATATCATACGAAGTGCAGAACATATTGTCAAATGAGTCAATGATCGTTGTCCGCACTTTGCCTGGCAGGGCGCAAGGAGTTGCAGAGATGCTTGATAGTTTGAAAATAACAGATGTGCTTGCAACCTTAGCAGGAGATAATACAATATTTATTGCGCCACGATCTGTAAAGTCAATCAAAAAGATAGAAAATACGCTTAGAGAATTTATTACCAAGGAATAACGAAAGGATAAGATAATAACAATGAGAATTGAAGGAATAGACGGAGCAAAGATCGCTCTTGCATTTTCAGGAGGTCTCGATACTTCAGTCATGATAAAATGGCTACAAGAGAATTACAATGCAGAGATCGTTACGGTTTCAGGTGATCTTGGGCAGGAAAAAGAACTTAAGGGAATTCGCGAAAAAGCATTCTCTCTCGGAGCAGTTGCAGCGTATGAAGTGGATCTTAAAGAAGAATTCGTAAAAGATTTCGCCTTTCACGCTTTAAAAGCAGGTGCATTATACGAAGGACTTTACCCACTTGCCACAGCCTTGGGCAGACCATTGCTTGGTAAAGCTCTCGTTGAAGTTGCAAAAAAAGAAAACTGTACTGTGGTTGCTCATGGTTGCACAGGGAAAGGAAATGACCAGGTACGTTTTGAAGCTGCGGTATGGGGTATTGCCCCTGATCTGAAAGTGATCGCTCCGGTTCGCAATTGGGAATTCAAGTCTCGTGAGGACGAGATGGCATATTGTGCGGAACGCGGGATTCCTGTGGCTGCGACAAAAGCAAGTCCTTATTCTATTGACGAAAATATTTGGGGTACAAGTATTGAATGTGGGGTATTGGAAGATCCAACGGTCGCTCCTCCTGAGGATGCATATCAACGTACACTTTCGGCTGAAGACGCACCTTCAGAAAGTACAAATGTAGGTATTGATTTTGTTGCAGGAATTCCTGTTGCTTTAAATGGTGAAAAAATAGGAGCAATAGAACTGCTTCGTAAACTGAATCGGATTGCCGGAGAGAACGGTATTGGAAGACTTGATCTTATCGAAAATCGCCTTGTCGGTATAAAATCCAGAGAGATATATGAAGCTCCGGCAGCAACACTTCTTCACTTTGCTCATCGCGAACTCGAACGAATGACGCTTGATAAGTGGACAGCTAGATATAAGGAGCAGATGTCTCCGGCTTATGCAGAAGTAATCTATAATGGATTGTGGTATTCTCCTTTGCGTGAAGCAATGGATGCTTTTATTGATGAAACGCAAAAGCGGGTTACAGGGACTGTCGTTGTAAAACTCTATAAGGGTACAATGCGTGTGATGTCTCGCTCTTCGGAGTTCTCACTTTATGATCAAGCTCTTGCATCATATACTTCGGAAGATACGTTCGACCATTCGGCGGGGGAAGGTTTCTCGAAAATATTCTCACTTCCACTAAGGACTATTGCCCGTTCGAAAGAAAAAGCCGCGACAATTGTAGAATAAACAATGAGCGAAATAAAAGAACAATCTCCACTTTGGGGCGGCAGATTTCGCAAGCCGTTAGATCCGGCTGCGAAGAAATTTTCTTCTTCGATTCCCTTAGACAATCGATTTACTGAAGAAGATATAGCAGGTAGTATCGCACATGTAACAATGTTAGGAGAATGCGGGATTATTTCTTCGGAGGAAGCTGCACAGATTCTCGAAACATTGACGCAGATAGGAGACGAGATTAAAAGCGGAGTATTAATTTTTTCAGATGGATCCGAAGATATTCATCTTGCAATTGAAGATGAACTTACGAAACGGATAGGAACACTCGGCGGCAAATTGCATACTGCGCGCAGCCGGAACGATCAAGTCGCGCTTGATCAACGATTATACCTTCGAAAAGCAATCACGAGATTGAGTTCTTCTCTAACTCTCCTTCAGACTTCATTCCTACAAAAAGCCGACGCGTATCGTGAGATAGTGATTCCGGGTTATACGCACATGCAAAGAGCCCAGCCGGTTTTGCTTGCCCATCACTTGCTTGCATACGTTTCTATGTTAGGGCGAGATGTGGAAAGATTAAACGACTGCTACAAACGAGTAAATCATTCGCCTCTCGGCGCTGCTGATTTTGGAGGTACATCGTTTCCGATAAATCGTAGAGCAGTAGCCGAGAAACTTAAATTTCACGATATTGTCTTTAATAGCATTGACGCTGTAAGTGACAGAGACTACCTTATCGAACTTGCCTCAGGATGCAGTATCATCATGATGCATCTGAGTCGTATTGCTGAAGAGCTAATACTATGGTCTACGGTTGAATTCGGGTTTATTGAGATGGATGACGCTGTCAGTACAGGCAGCAGTATTATGCCTCAGAAAAAGAACCCAGATATTGCAGAGCTCATTCGTGGTAAAACAGGCAGAGTTTATGGATCACTTATGAATTTACTAACGATCATGAAAGGACTGCCTCTTGCTTATGATCGGGATATGCAGTGCGATAAAGAGCCAATGTTTGAGATGATCGATACAACGACCGATTGTCTTTCGATGATGAAATTAGTAATAGATAATACAATATTCAAGACTGAACGTTTGAAAGCAGCGCTTCATGAAGGATATCTTACTGCCACTGAAGTTGCTGATTATCTTGTCCGTAAAGGTGAGACATTCCGTGAGGCGCATCGCATTACCGGTGAACTTGTTGGTCATTGTGAAGGGAATAAGATACCTTTATCAGGGATAGGACTTTTTGAATTGCATTCCTTTTCTTCAAAGTTCGAAACAGACGTATTTGATTTTCTTGATCCTGAAAAAAGTGTACTATTGAAAATTTCGGAGGGTAGTTCATCTCATGAGAGTGTTAAGAAACAACTTGCATATTGGAAAAATAAACTAAAGATTGATTGAACATGGAAGCAATAGCTACACAAGTTAATAATATGACGGATTCTTTGACTCATCGGGAGAAAGAAGTATTCTTTCCTACGTATGAGCGTTTTTCGATTGGCAATGTATCCTCTGTTTCTGGTGTGTTTATATATAATACTGAAGGAGGCGAATACCTTGATGTTATCGCGGGCCTTGGTGTCAATGCCCTTGGACACTCTCATCCGGCTATTGTGAAAGCTGTGCAAGATCAGGCTGCACGATATATGCATCTCTCAAATCTTTATTTGCAGGATGTGCAAGTTGAACTTGCGGAAAAGTTATCGAAACTTAGCGGCTGGAGTAAAGTTTTTTTTACAAATTCAGGGGCGGAAGCAGTTGAAGGCGCTCTGAAATTAGCAAGAAAATATTTTTCTTCCAAAGATAAGACTGAGTTAATAGGAGTATCAAATTGCTTCCATGGCAGAACATATGGTGCACTCAGCGTTATGGACAAAGAAAAATATCGCGATGGATTCGGTCCGTTTCTTGATAATGCAACAAGTCTTATTCCATATTCAGATGAAATCCTTCACCAAAGAGTCTCAGAAAAAACGGCAGCCGTAATTATTGAAGCAATTCAGGGCGAAGGTGGAATTATAGAAGTACCTCTCCCTTTCGTTAATGCATTACATGAACTTCAAAAAAAATATGGATTCCTTATCATTGCAGACGAGATTCAATCCGGAATCGGAAGAACAGGGAAGTTCTTCGGTTATGAGCATTTTGGATTGAAACCCGATATAGTCGTATGTGCCAAAGCTATCGGCGGAGGATTACCTTTAGGTGCAATACTATCAAATGAGAAAATTGCAACAGCGTTCAAACCTGGCACTCACGGAACAACCTTCGGAGGAAATGCACTTGCTTGCTCTGCAGGATTGGCAGTGCTTATAGAATTGGAAAATGGATTATTGGAAGAAGTGATTTTTGAATCCAATTACTTTCATGCTCGCTTAAATGAATTGAAAGAAAAATATCCTCACTTGATCAAAGAAATCAGAGGGAAGGGATTCATGATCGGAATTGAACTCCTAACAGATGCAAAAATGATTCATACCAAACTTATTGAAAAAAAGATTATTACGAACGTCACGGCTGTCACGGTATTGCGATTGCTTCCACCCCTCATATTTAATCATGAGAACACAGATATGTTCATCAATGCATTTGATGAAGTGCTCTCTGATTAATGACCATATTTCAAAATGATGAATGTGTTCGGTTTTGCTTTGGGTCTGGCATTTAGAGCCAGCTTATCAACTTCTTCGTATTCAGCCGTTGCAAGATAAATAACATCGTGTATGTAATCAATGGCCATTGTTCTTGCGCCGAGCTGTGTTTTTAGATTTTCGATGATCTTAAATGAATTTGGCGAATTCTCTTTGATAACGGTAAGACTTCCTTCTCCATTTGAACTGTAGGCTGATTTTGTCAGAGGGTTAAAATCACATGCGTCAGTACCTTTTCCTGTTTGCAGTGATGTAATTACTTTACCGGTCTTTGTATCCATGACAATCATTTTGGCATTCCCACAACCAACATAGAGAATGCTATTTGACTTGTCAAGTGAGAGGCATGATGGCTCATCTCCACTCCCTGTTCTCCATCGATCTATTATTGTCATTTTTTTAGCGTCGATGACAGCTACTTCGTTTGTAGATTCGAGTGCGTCATAGATAATACCGGCACTATCACAGGTAGCAAATTCAGGTCTGGCACCCAGCGGAATACTTCCTATGACAGTTCCAGTTATCGCATCAATCACTGTCGCATCATTTGTTTTCCCATTAAAGGTAAAAACACGTTTTGTTAATGGCTCATAGAGGATAGCATCCGGGTTTTTTCCAGAGCCAATATTTATCGTATCAATCGTTTGAAGCGTATTCAGATCAAAGATCGTAACAGAAGAACTGCGCCCGTTACTTGTAAACCCGCGATTCAGATCTGGTGCGACTGCAATTCCGTGTACTCCGTCAGTATGCAAGATCTCTCCGATGACTTTATCGCTCTCACCCGAGATTACCGTCACACGATCGCCATGAGAAACATATAATACATTGTGGGTCTGATCGAAGGCAAGATAATCCCACTTGCTTTCCCCGCCTAGTTGAATCGTTTGTAACAGTTTATAGGGAGAATGTTGACAATAGCCCAATGTATAAAGAGATAATGCAAACGAAATAATAGTGAAACGAAAAATAATTCTGCGATAATTTCTCATGCCTTCATTACATCATTATTAAATATTCATAACGAAGTTATTTTACGAAGGATTGCCGGAACAAGAGTAAAATTTATTACGTAGTCATTAAATCTTTTATTCATATAATAATCTATGAACTACGATAACGAAGATGAAACCAGTGAACTTGATGCCGAAGAACTTGCGGATCGCGCCCAAAATATCAAATTAATTCTGACAGATGTTGATGGTGTGCTTACGGACACCGGAGTCTATTATGGACCTGATGGGGAAGCATTTAAGAGGTTCTCCATCCGCGATGGTATGGGTATGGAGTTATTGCAAGAAGCAGGTATTTCAACTGCATTTCTGACTCGCGAAAATTCTTCGGTTGTCAAAGCTCGTTCTGAAAAGTTGAAGTTACCTTACTATTTTCCCGGAGTTGTTGATAAAGGTGCATTCCTTCAAATTGTGCTTGAACAGACCGGTTTAAAAATCAATAATCTTGCCTATATTGGTGATGATGTCAATGATTTAGATATAATTAGATTGATCAGCAAAGAAGGGTTGACGGCTTCTCCCGGAGATGCAATCACTGAAATAATGCATGAAGTGCATTATGTTGCAAATGTTCGGGGAGGATATGGTGCGTTTCGTGATTTCTCGGATTGGATATTAGAACTTCGTAAACTGGAGGAGTAGATTCATCTACCTTGGTTTCTAATTCAGTCATCAATTTGTAAAGTTTGTTGTATATTTGCACTGGAAAAGTGCTTTGAAAAAGATCAGCCCACATGATTCTTTGAGTTCAGAAGTCGATGGTGTGCAATACTGAATGAACTATGAAACGAGGAATTGCAATTTGGATTGCATTTATGGTTTTGTTATGGGTAGAAACTGCCTATTCACAAAATCCGATGATCAGCGTTACCGTTCTGCCGCCATATTCGGGTGATCTCTCTGTATGGAGATCGGATCCGAGCCGCGTTCTTATCATTCTTACCGGAGGTGGCACTGCGACTACCGTAAGAATATCAGGCTATGCTTCCAATTCAGATAATTCTGTTCATATTGAAACTAAAGATGATTTTCCTGTTACAAGAATAGAACTTGGAGCCCATGAAGTTCGCACACTAAATGGCAGAGATCTTTCACTTACAGACCCAAATGCGGCACGTTATACCGGTACAAATGCTGCAACAATAGCCAGAAGCGGGCAATTACCTGAAGGAAACTATCAACTTTGCTTAAAACTTCTACAGTATAGTGCTCCTCATACTGTACTTTCAAATGAAAGCTGTGCAAGTTTTACCATAACAAATCTTGATCCGCCACACCTTATTACACCATCTTGTGATGAAACGATAACTTCGACTTCTCCCCAATCAATAAATTTTTCATGGATTTTGCCTTCAACCTCTGCTCCATTACAAAGCAGATTACAAATAATTGAAATCCCGTCAGGAAGAACGGCTGCAGCGATGTTCGCAACCGGAGCGGTGACTTCCGTTTATGACCAAACGTATTCAGGACTTACTTCCCATTTTTATAGTCCCTCGGATCCTGCTCTGTTACCGGGACATACTTACGGTTGGCGTGTGCAAGCTATAGATCCATCTCACGGCGCAACGATCCGTAATAATGGATATAGCGACGCCTGTACTTTCCATTTTGGAACTTCAGGAGGTTCATCTTCATCATCTAGTTCTGGAGTATTGACACTCACTTCATCCTATCCATCTAGTAGTGATACGATTCCATACTTGCCTCCTCACTTAATCGTCCGTTTTCAGCCATATAGCGATAGTATTACACAAATGGACTATACACTGACAGTAAGTGGCAGTGATGGATCTCATAATACTGCTCATAGAGTTTTATCATGGCCGCATGGCCCCAGATTAGGGCAGGGTTGGCCAGATGTTTCATATAATGATCGTTCTTCATATATAATTGTTAATCAGGAGGCAGCAAGCAGCGGACCACCGACTCCATCATCTTGGGCAAGCAGTCTGAAGCAGGGTGTTAGATATTCCTGGTCAGTAACTGCAAATTTTATTGTGAATGGGCATACAGTTTCTAGTTCAACTCCTTCGCAAGATTTCTTTATTGGTGTTCCTCCACCATCATTAATTTCTCCTTCTAATTCTTCGCAAATCAGTGATAGCTCGCAACCGGTTATTCTTAGGTGGAATGAGACTCTGCCGCATCATCTCAATCCTCCCGATCTTTTAGGAATGGGGACTACCGGAAGTGGAAGTTCAATGTTCTTTGGTGCTACTACTGAAAAGTGGCGTTGTCAGTTATCAAAGAGTAATACCTTCGTTTCGTTAGACACTACTTTTTCCGGTACACCGACAAGCTATCATACCGGAGATAATTGCGAAGAAATTTTTACATCACATTCGCATACTCTTTCTCATAAAGATACGGGCACATATTATTGGCGTGTACAGTGGTTATTGCCTGATAATACCATGTATGCACAAAGCCCAACATGGTCATTCCATATTGGACGAAGTGCAGATAGTACTCATCATACCGATACAACACATCATGTTGCTTCAAATGATAGCGGCGCATGTCTCGATAATTGTACAATACCGGCAATAACTAATCATAACCCTTCACCAAGAACGTATGCCATTGGTAATGTCATACATGTTGGCAGATTTTCAATGACGTTAACGACTGTTTCAGGGACAGGATCATCACTTACCGGAGAAGGAACAATTCCAATCCCTCTCATTCATGCTCCCGTCATGGTTAGTTTCAGTGGAATAAAAGTTAATACTGCTGATAGTATGTATGATGGAGAAGTGGATGCAAAACAAGCAGCAGGTTCGCCTCTTTCCTCGTCACAAGCCAATACTTTGGGATCAGCTCTCGGACTTGATACTGCCACAATACGAGTTGTGCAAACTTTTGCCTCACAAGGAGCAAATCTTGTTTCTGCATTTACCGGCAGTTCACCTGTTGGTTTGCCCATTGGTTTGGATAACACAATCGAAGGTGAAAGGGAAGTTATCGGTATTATCGGTATGGTTTTCAAACCGACGGAAGCACGATTAAATGCTGTAATGAGTTTTGATATTCCGGATATGGGGCCTGGGGTTGGAATTGGGTTAGGCGCACGTGATATTTGTTTTACTCCAAGCGGGTTTGGTGGCGATGGAAATGTCACTCTTTATCTTGCAACTGACCTTGGTTATCGGAGCACAGGCTCTTGGGGATTTGTATTTAAAGCACCGACATCCTCTGATTCCGGTACTTACTTGCAATTCGATTGTCATGGATTTAAAGAATTGAGACTTGCGGCAGATGCAGAGTTTCCCCGTGATTGGTTAAAGCCTGATCCCGATGACGGCACCAGTTTAGCGAAAGCACATTTTCATGCGACAATACGTAAGGGTGGCGATTGGATAGCCGCAGCAGGGCTTGATAAATGTACGATCACCGGAGCAGATGGCTTTGGGCTTGAAGTACAGGAAATGACTTATGATCATTCAGATGTTCGAAATCCAGATGGTATAGTTTTTCCGCATAACTACCATGGTATTCATGATGATAGCTGGCATGGGTTTTACATAAAGCGGGCCGCGATTAGGTTGCCCGATGAACTTCGTACATTTGATTCTACAAGACCACCTACGATTGCGGTAACAAATCTTCTAATAAATTCCGATGGTTTTACTGCATCGATCAGAGCTGAAAATGTCATTCATTACCCAAGCGGAAACTTTGGACAATGGGGTGCAAGCATTGATACGATCTTTGTCAATATTGTTTCCAGTTCGTTGGATTCAGGTGGCTTAACAGGGCGCATAAAAATCCCGATCACCGATTCTTCTTTAGTTTATCTTGCCACGCTTTCACGTGCTCCATCTGGTGGATTGCTTTTTAATTTTAATATACATCCTACCGATACCATCAATGCAAATCTTTGGATTGCAAAATTATTTTTAAATCCAACTTCCCATATTGATCTGACTGCTGGAGGTGGACATGATTTTATGGCAAGTGCTACTCTATCTGGTTCATTCAAATTCGGTGGCACTCATGATGTACCTGTAAGTCTCGGTGGTGTACATTTTGAGAATTTCCAAGTGATGACAACTTCGCCATACATTAATCTAGGTACATGGAGCTTTGCAAGTCCGCAGCATGCTCTCTTTGCTTCCGTAGATGGATTGTCGGAATCTCCCTCACCCCCTGAACCGGATGGCGGCGATGGATCAGCAAGCGGGTTTCCGCTTTCAATTCATGATATTCATTTAGTTACAGGTGATAGAGGTGGTAGCCCTGGATTTGGGCTACAATTTACGATTTCCGTAGATCTGATGGGCGGTTCTGGCGGTATCAGTGGCGGTACGGCACTTTCTGTTTGGGGAAAGCTTGCATCCGGTGGCGGCGGGCAGCATTTTGCATTCGATGGTGTGGATCTGGATTCTATTGGAATACACGGACAAATAGCTGCTATTCTTACAGTTGATGGTTCTCTTGTAATATACCATCATGATGCAACCTATGGTGATGGATTCCGTGCTGCTATACATGCGAATTTTATGAGCACTCTGGATGTCACGGCCGCTGCACAATTCGGAAGTGTTCATGGGTATAGGTATTGGTATGTAGATGCGAAAGCTGTTCTTGCTACCGGAATTCCTATTTTTACAGGTGTTGGTATTTATGGCTTCGGAGGAGGAGTATGGTGTAATATGCGAATGTCCCATGGGACTGCTCATCCAAGTGTAAATCCGTCAGATAATACAACGAGCCAAAGCCCAACACCTGGTACTACAAACTCCGGACTTGTGATGACACCTGATAATACAGTCTGTTTCGGATTCCGAGCGGGAGTTGTAATTGGTACACATCCGACATCAACTCCGTTTAATGCTGATGTTTATTTTGAAGCATCCTTTAGCTGTGATGGGAGTATACATGATATTGGTATAACCGGTGATGGGTTTATGATGGCATCTGTCACTGACAGAAGCAGTGCAAAAGTGACGGCGCATGTTGAGATAAACTATGATTTTCCTGATCAACGGTTCCAGGGCTTATTTATTGTAAGTATTAATGCATCACCTTTTACTGGTGGAGGACAGCTTTCGATTTATGCCGACCCTTCAACTTGGTATATCCACGTTGGAGAACCAACTCCTGTTAGTGCGCGTGTGCATCTCTCACTTGCAGACTGGTTGACGATCAATGCATATATTCTCGTCGGCAAAAATCTTCCTTCACCACCCCCATTGCCTCCTGAAGTCGAAAGCTTACTCGGTCCAATGCCGATGACTCGAAACCCTGCACTTGAACATGGTGATGGCTTTGCGTTTGGTGCAAGTGCTGATATAAATTTCCGTGCAACATTCCTTATCTTTTATGCCCAACTTCGCGCAATGTTCGGTTTTGATTTGGCATTGTTAAATTTTGGACCAACCGCTACTTGCGAAGGTATTCCCGGAACAATGGGTATGAACGGATGGTATGCGATGGGACAGTTGTATGCTTATATCTCTGCTTCCATAGGATTACACGTTGATATATTCTTCTGGTCCGGAGATGTAGAAATTTTAAGTGTTGCTGTAGCTGCGGCATTACAAGGTGGGGCACCCAATCCTACCTGGCTAAAGGGAGCGGTCGGTGGACATTATAGTGTCCTTGATGGTGCTGTCTCAGGAAATTGTCATTTTGAATTTAAGATGGGAACAATGTGCACTCCTGTTACAGATAATCCTTTGGCACGGATGACGCTTATTCAACAAGTCGATCCTGCCGATGGAACAACGAGTGTTGATGTTTATACTCATCCAACTGCTTCACTGGCATTTGGCGTGAACCAATCATTTGATGTTGATGAAATGGATGCTGATGGCAATGCTCATACAAGAACATTCCGCTTAAAAATAAATGAATGTTCATTGCATCTTACGAATTCTCATGCGAATGTTGCCGGACATTGGGTAACACAGGATGACCCTCATATTGTTGAATATATTCCTGATGATCTTCTTAGAGGTACTACACGACATACATTTACTATTGCGGTAGGTGGTGAAGAATATATTCATTACTCTTGGCAAACTGCTCGTATGAGAGATGGTAGTGTCGTCGAACAAAGACAGGACCCTTCGTGGACAAGTGGCGAAGAACCTGATCGATTAGATTCACGTAATATTAAATATACTTATCCATTTGACAGACAACGATTCTTCCTGCAGAATGAGTGTCACAATGGCGGTGTAATGCTCAAGCAGGGAGTATACAGACCGTTTCAGCCTGACCCCGATCCTATGAAGAAAACGGAATGGAAAGCTCGATTTATCGAAACTAAGGATCAATCGCAATCTCAGGAAGTGAACGTGACATATAACAGCAGTTCGAAAACTGTTTCGTTTAACTTACCTACCTTAAAAAATACGACAGCATATTGTATCCAAATTCTTCGAAGGGTAACAAATCGTCCGGTAACTTCAACTTTCCGCATTGGTGGAGGTAGTGCAAGTAGTCCTGCAATGAACGGCACCCTTGCAAAAATAATGATGTATTCACTCTATAACAGAATGAGTAATACTGTAAGTGTGCTTACACATACATTGCCTGGACCTACTGTAGCAGCAAATGAACATTTACTTTATTATTATTATTTTCAAACGAGCAAATATAATACTCTCGCCGATAAAATGGCAACATCCAAAGTTGTAAATGTTGATACGACGAACCATTCATCTATTTTTCAAAAGGTATGGGTACAACTTAGCGCGGATGAAAAACTAGATGTTTATGATATGCAGGGTTGTTCCTATGATCAAAACGGTCATACACAGCATGTTCGTCCGCTCATAGAACCAAGTGCAAGACAATTCAATCATCCTTGGCATACAAATTTTGCAAATCCCTTTATATATGATATTGTAAGAAATTTTGGAACATTTTCGCAAGCAAGTTTCCCATTTGGAAATAATTCGTATGGAATAGATAGGTTTTCTTTTAATATTTTGAATTATTCCAGCACTCTTGCATCATATGATGGATCACCTGAGCCATTAATGAGTGATGGGGAGATGTTGCCGCCATTACCACCTATTCGGTTTTCTATTGGAGGAGCAGAAATGCTGCGTGGCTTGATGGGAAGCAGTTTGTTTGGAGGTGGTGGAACCGGCTCTGCTTCAAGTATATTTCATGGGATGATAGGTAGTTCCTCCGGCTCAGGTGGCAATGGTTCAGGTACGAGTAGAATTTTAGCCGCTACTATTGGAAGAAATTTCTTGGATCAGGGAATTACGATCACTTATGATCAATCAATGCTGGTACCTACGGATTGGACTAGATTAAGAAATATTGCAGTAAACTACCTTTGGATGCCCTTTACGAATATGAATGGATCTCAACAGCAAATGCTGAATAAAGTACTTTCTCATCCTTACGAATTTCTATACAATGGAGAGTATGAAGTTGACCTTACATATTGGTATTGCCAGGAACCTGATTCGCGAGCACCGTCGACCGAAAGGCAATTTGTCAAAGGTAATATACCACTTATTAGGATGAATAGACCGCTTCTTGACCCGCCACCAAAACCATTAAGGCAGCTTATTCATAAATGAAAAAAATAATTTTCATCGGTTTATTTTTATTTATAGGTGCTCCGCTTTTTGCGCAGAGCGTGAAGGATTCCCTTGAAGAAAATACTCCTCGCTATGCGAAGATTGGCCTTATAGGTAGAGCCGATAAGGATTCTGTTGTCCTTCGTTGGGCTCCTTCAAAATCAGGAGCTTGGCGTATTGCCAATAAACTTGGATATATTATTGAACGTATTAAACTCGATAAAAACGGAAAACTTGATACAACATTAAAGAGAAGACTGGATGCAAAAATTATAAAACCTTGGACTCTCGAAGAGCTAAGAGATAAATTTAAAACACGTGAAGATTTTGTCGGTATTGCAGGACAGACCATGTACGGAAAAAATTTTACTCCAGTAAATATTGATGCCGGTACGGTTTCAGAACTTGTTCAAGCAGGTCAAGAATTACAGAATCGTTATGGCTTTGCAATGCTTGCGGCCGATAATGATGCAAAAGCTGCGGAAGTTCTCGGTTTGCGCTGGGTTGATAAAGATGTGCATGAAGGTGAGACCTATGCATACAGAGTTTATACAGCAGCTATCGATACAACCTACAAAATAGATGCGGGCTATTGCGTTGTTGATATAACACCTTTTGTGAGACCAAGTGCCCCTGAAGGTCTTATTGCCAAAGGTGGCGACAAGAATATTTTACTTGAATGGGAAAATACGAATCTTCCTCCATTCTCCGGTTTTTATGTTGAACGTTCAGATAATGATGGGTCGTCGTATCATTTGATGAATTCATTTCCATTGGTAAATGTAACACCAGATGGAGCTCATGCAAAAAATAAACCTCATTATGAAGATACAACAATTCAGGATTATAAGCATTATCGCTACCGAATTTATGGAGTAAATGCATTTGGTGATAAATCGGAAGTTTCAGAAGTTGAAGCATACGGACAAGATTTTACTCCCCCGCCTGCGCCGTTTATTTTACCAACAGAACAACTTGGAACAAACAAAGTAAAGATCAAGTGGGATATGAAATCCACTACACCTGATCTACAGGGTTTCGTTGTTGCTCGTAGTGATAATTCTTTAACTGCCTTTGTAGAAATAAGTCCGTTGCTTTCAAAAGGGACCAGAGAATTTATCGATGATTCTGCCAGTGAGGATTACCCTTTCTACATTGTTTATTCAAAAGATACTGCAACAAATATAGCTCCATCTCTTTCGATTATGGCATCGGTTGTTGATACACTTCCTCCGATGATTCCTACAGGTTTAGCCGGGTCTATTGATACCAATGGAATTGTTACTCTACACTGGCACTTGAGCACAGAAAGAAAATTACGCGGGTATCGGGTTTTATGGTCAAACG
>Ga0206887_10175_pt1 | contig 14976 bp, 6 predicted proteins | sample Alteio_BWOrgHeat_89_FD_153248 | JGI IMG/M metagenome (GOLD analysis project Ga0206887, IMG submission 153248) | Enriched cells from forest soil in Barre Woods Harvard Forest LTER site, Petersham, Massachusetts, United States - Alteio_BWOrgHeat_Nextera3 ...
GGGTCTTGATGAGCTCCAACATGCTGCGCCGCGCCTCGGGGTCGAGGCCCAGGGTCGGCTCGTCCCAGATCAAGAGATCGGGCTCGTTGATCAAGCTTGTCGCCACGGCGAGCCGGGCGATCATGCCATTCGAGAAGTGATCGATGTGATCGCCGGACGCGCTCAACAAGTCCACGGCGCGGATCAAGGTCGCCAGGCGCGGCTTGCGCACCTCCGCGGGCAGGCCGAACAGGCGGGCCATGTAATCGAGGTAGCCGATCGGCGTCATGCCTTTCGGGAACTGCGGATTGGTCGGTATGTAGCCGATCCGGCAACGCAGCCGGGCGGTGTTGGGCGTCATGTATTGACCGAAGACTTTGATCCAGCCGGCGGTGGGGCGGTGCAAGCCGAGAATGAGGCGCAGCAGGGTCGTCTTGCCGGCGCCATTCTGGCCCAACAGGCCCAGGACGGTCCCCGGCTCGATCTTAAGCGTCACGTCATTGAGCGCGATCTGGCGGTGCTGATAAATCTTGGTCAGCTTGTACGATTCCACCACCAGTTCGCTGGCGTTCGCGGCCACAAGACTGCCTCCGTGCGCGCTCGCCTTCGGCAAGCGGCGAAACAAACACCCATGTATCTAACTTCGGCACTACGGTTTGCCCAGGTAAAACAAAAGTCGCCTTGGTTGTTATCGATTTCTTCGATTCGTACATTAACGTCGGCACGAATACCGTGTCTCACCAAAATTCACCACCTTGCGAACATGGCCGACTTTGACCAGCAACGTACCCAGGCTTCGCAATACTTCCGCAATTTGCAGGATCGCATCTGCGCAGAACTCGCGGTTGTCGACGGCGGGCCTGGCTTCAAGGAAGACAGCTGGCAGCGGCCCGGCGGCGGCGGCGGGCGCTCGCGCGTCCTCGTCGACGGCGGCGTCTTCGAAAAGGCCGGCGTCAACTTCTCCGAAGTCTTCGGGCAAATGGCCCCCGACTTCGCCCGCCAGCTCCCCGGCGAAGGGGCCGACTTCACCGCCACCGGTGTCTCGCTCGTGTTGCACCCGCGCAACCCGATGGCGCCGACCGTTCACGCCAACTTCCGCTTCTTGACGAAAGGCGACCAGGCCTGGTTCGGCGGCGGCGCCGATCTTACGCCGTACTATCCCTACCGCGAAGATGTGATTCACTTCCACAAAACCTGGAAAGCGGTCTGCTCCCGCCATCCCGCGCCCGTCGATTATGCCAAGTTCAAAAACTGGTGCGACGAGTATTTCTTCTTGGCTCATCGCCAGGAGCCGCGCGGCGTCGGCGGCATCTTCTTCGACTATCTCGAAGGGGAGTTCGATTCGCTCTTCGTCTTCATCCGCGCATGCGGCGATGCGTTTCTGGACGCGTACTTGCCGATCATCAAGCGGCGCATGAACGAACCGTACACGGAAGCGCAGCGGCACTTCCAGGAGTATCGCCGTGGGCGCTATGTCGAGTTCAACCTGATTTACGACCGGGGCACGATCTTTGGTTTGAAGACGGGGGGGGGCGGATCGAGTCGATTCTGATGTCGCTGCCGCCGATGGTCCGCTGGCTGTATGATTATAAGCCGGCGCCTGGGACGCGCGAGGCGGAGCTGTATGAGGTGTATTTGAAGCCGCGTGAATGGGCAGCGGAGAGTTGATTTTCTCCCCTCTCCCTCTGGGAGAGGGGCCGGGGGTGTTTGAAGTGGCGAAAGCCGATGATAGTGAACACGGTGAACGCCCTCACCCCCAACCCCTCTCCCAGGGGGAGAGGGGAGAAGTTTATTTGCGATGCCGAATCTTGGCGCGCATACGGCGTTTTTTGCGTCCCACTTTGCGTCGCCCACTGCCACGTCGTCGCGCTACCATGATGATTCGTTCTCTCGATGAGTCCCGGAAGGTTCGTTTGCCGCCAATTGCGAAACGTCATTCTATAACGAAGGGAAGCGAGAACAAGGGCGAGTGACGCAAAATCGCTGCATCGGGCGTCGGTATCAGTAGGACAGACACTCTTGTCTGTCCTGAGCTAATCGAGCGATAGGGACGGACAAGAGTGACCGTTCTACTGCGTAGCTGATGCCGGAATCCGCGAGCACACTCTGCTGCATCTCGCAATGTCGGCCCGGAAAAAACGAAGTACCTTCTATGACCCCAATTGCCAGCCCGTCGCAAGTTACCGCCGACAGCCCCAAACGGAGCGCCGACGAGCATTACTGGCTCTGGGTCCTCTGCTTGCTCGGCCTGGACTATTTCAGCACGCTGGCCTATCAGCCGTCGATCACGTTTCATGAGACCGGCGCACTCGGCCCGTTGGCGACGGCGGTCGTCGTGCTGGTCACGCTGCTGGGCGCTCTGCCGGTCTACTGTTATTTGGCGGCACGCTCGCCCGGCGGACAGGGTTCGCTCGGCATCGTCGAGAAGCTCATCCGCGGCTGGCGCGGCAAGACGCTTGTGCTCATTCTCCTTGGCTTCGCGGCCACCGACTTCACGATGCTCAAATCGCTGTCGTTGGCCGATGCGTCGGTCCATGTGCTCAACCAGCACGACGAGACGCGCCGGGAAAACGCCCTGGCGGCGGCGGGCTGGCTCAAGGATTGCGCGACCGATTACTGCGGCGATCGGCTCGGACCCTACATCAACGAGCAACTCGTCGTCACCATCCTGCTTGGCTTGATCTCCTTTGTCTGCTGGTTCGTGCTGCGGCGCGGCTTCAATCGCAAGGTCATGTATGTCGCGGTGCCGCTTGTCGCCCTCTATCTCGTTATGACCGGATTGATCATCGCCGGCGGTTTGTGGATCCTTTATCAGCATCCCGAAATCGTGACCGCCTGGCTCAAGGAGGTACAAGAAGGCGGCGGGCAGATCCCCGGAATCTCGCACGATCCGAACGGCTGGATGCGCATTGCCATTCTCAGCATGTTAGCGTTGCCAAGCCTGGCGCTGGGGCTGTCGGGCTTCGAAATGAACATGATCCTGATGCCGCAGGTGCGGGGCAAGCCGGGGGAGCAACCGCCGCGGACTCGCATCTGGAACACACGCAAGGTGCTGATCGCCGCGGCTGTGATCATGTCGACTTACCTGCTCGGCGCGGTATTCGTGACGACGCTGCTGATTCCGCGCGCCGAATTCGACGGCGCCGGGCTGGCCAACAACCGCGCCCTCGCCTATCTGGCTCACGGTGGGCCAATCTCGTGCGCGCCGGAAACCGCCGTGCTGCCGATCTGTGGCATCTTCTTCGGCACCGTCTACGACATTGTCACGGTGGTGATTCTCTGTCTCGCCGGGACTAGCGTCATGACGGCGCTGGCGGTGCTGCTGCCTCAATTTCTCTTGCGCTTCGGCATGGATTTCAACTGGTCGAACAAGTGGGGCGTCCTGTTGATGACGTTCGCGGGGATCAACATGGCCGTCACGGTGATGTTCAAGGCGGACGTCGAGGACCAGCGCGGGGCGTATGCCACCGGCGTTTTGGTGCTGATCGCCTGCGCCGGGCTCGTGTCGGTCGTCGAGTCGAAGCGGTTTGCGGAACGACAGGCGGGTTTGCGGCGCTTCGTGGGTTATATCAGCGTTTTCATCTACGGCGTCATCGCGGTGATCTTCGCGCTGACGATGCTGGCGGTCGCCATGCATTCGGCGAGCGGCCTGGGGATTTCGCTTTGCTTCATCTTGGCGATCCTGGGCTTGTCCGTCTGCTCGCGAGCATGGCGGGCCGACGAACTGCGCACCGTGGGCTTCGATTTCAAAGACGAGCAATCGAGATTCCTGTGGGACAGCTTGCGGTTGGCCGACTTCCCGATCCTGGTGCCGTTCCGTCCCGGCCGACATTCGCATGAGGAGAAGGAGGCCGAGATACGCACGGCTCACTGCCTGGCGCCGGACGCTGAGGTTGTTTTTGTTGAGATTTGCATCGATGATCCAAGCGATTTCCTTCAGCAATTGCAGATCGGCGTGGAGCGCGACGGCGGGCGTTACGTGATCCAGGTCGCCAACGGCGTGTCGACGCCGCACGCCATCGCGGCCATCGCCCTGGAGATGTCTCGCTACAGCAAGCCGCCGGCCTTGCACTTCGGTTGGCCGGAGATGGACATGCTCACCGCGAGCTGGAGCTACCTGGCGTTCGGCGAGGGGAACATCGCGTGGAAGGTGCGCGAGCTGATTCACCGGGCGGAAAAGGACCCGGCGAAGCGGCCGCGCGTGGTGGTGGGGTAGAGTTTAGGCGTTGCAACCATATAGCGGCAGGCCGAGAGGGCTGAGTATGGTTGAACGAGTGCCGTCGCGTATCTGTGTTCTTGTATACTAACCTGCGGTTGACGGGAATACCGGCAGGGTGAACCAAATGTCGCGGCGCCTCCTAAATATCAAACAGCCGACGCTTTTCGAAGAAGACGATCGTGAGAGCAGCGACCGAAGTTCGTCAACCTTCGCCGACAACATGAGCTTGCCCGTCCATCGATGGTTCCGCTACTCGGCCGGATTTTCCGCGGTGTGGGTACGCCGACTCATCCAGGCAGCTGAGCAGCGAGAGCTTCGTGTTCTTGATCCGTTTGCCGGAAGCGGCACGGTCTTAGTCGAGGCAGCGGCCACCGATGTTCCGGCGATTGGGGTTGAATCGCATCCGTTTGCCGCGCGCGTCGCTCGGGCAAAACTCTGCAATCACGTCGATGCCGAATCACTGAAGAAAGCCGGCCTAACGATGCTGCGGCGCGCCGAAAAAATCGACGCGAGAATAAACGGTTATCCGCCGCTCATCCGAAAATGTTACACCGACGAGGCACTTGCCCAACTCGATCAGCTACGCACAGCCGTGCTCGAAAAGCATGACGAACCATTTGGCGAATTGGCATGGCTGGCATTAGCGGCGATCCTGCGCCAGTGTTCGCCCGTGGGGACGGCAAATTGGCAGTACATCTTGCCAAGGAAAACTAAAGCGAAAACCAGCGAGCCATTTACGGCATTCCGAAGCAAGATTCAGCAGATGGCGTTCGACCTAACGGAAACAACCAGGCCTTCCGTGGCAAGCAAGCTTCTCCAGACCGACGCAAGGAACCTGGAAGGTGTCCCGGACCAATGGGCATCGCTCGTCATCACGTCGCCCCCGTACCCGAATAATTTTGACTATGCCGATGCAACGCGATTGGAGATGACATTTTTCGGCGAGATTGCTGGGTGGGGGGATTTGCAGGAAGGGGTGCGACGCTACCTTGTGCGCTCTTGCACGCAGCATGTCTCGCCAATCGTTTTGCAGACCAACAGCATTGTCGATTCGCCCGAACTCGCGCCGATCCGTCCCGCTATCGAAGATGTTTGTGGCCGCCTCGAAAAAGAGCGCCATTTGCACGGCGGCAAAAAGAATTACCACACGATGATTGCTGCATATTTCCACGATATGGCCAAAGTGTGGAAGCAGTTGCGCCGGGTAACGTCGGCACGGTCGAAGATTTGCTTTGTCATTGGCGATTCAGCGCCTTACGGAATTTATGTGCCCGTCGAACAATGGATGGGAATGCTGGCACTGGCGAGCGGTTTCCATTCGTTTACCTTCGAAAAGACCAGAGATCGCAATATCAAGTGGAAGAACCGCAAACACCGAGTTCCGTTGCACGAAGGCCGGCTCTGGGTGGAGGGGTGAACGATGGCCATTGCCGCGGGGCACAAGTTCGGCCAATTCATTGGCGAGTACTGCGAGCGCGCTATCGAACCTCTGTTGCAAGAATTCGCGGACAAGCACAGCTTGTTTCTTGATAAGAAGGGCCCTCGCCCGGCGCGGCCTGGAAGACAGCTCCGCTGGCTCGATTGTTACGGCAACTCTCATGACTTGGACTACGTGTTGGAGCGCGGCGGAAATCCTGCACGGATTGGCACGCCGGTCGCATTTATCGAGAGCGCTTGGCGTCGCTACACAAAGCATTCCAGAAACAAAGCACAAGAAATTCAGGGCGCAATTTTGCCCGTTGCCGATCAACACCATTTTGCCGCACCGATGCTTGGTTGCATCTTGGCCGGTGTTTACACGACAGGCGCATTGGAGCAGCTCCGCTCCGTTGGCTTCAAGGTCCTTTATTTCGGTTACGACTCCGTGGTTGCGGCCTTTGCGTCGGTCGGAGTCGACGTCAGTTTCGACGAGTCAACTCCCGACGCCGATTTCGATAAGAAATTGCGCAAATGGGCACGAGTACCTCAGCAAAAAAAGCTGCAGGTCTGGGAGAAACTCCTGGATGCCAACCAGGCAACCGTCGCCGAATTCCTCCTTCACCTGGAAAGCACGGTCAAGCGACGAATTGCCGCAATTCGGGTGATGCCACTTCATGGGTCAGCCCGCGAATGCCACTCGGTCGTTGACGCAATCCGGTTTGTCGAAACGTATGATGAGGTTGCCCCTGTTGGGCCATTCGTGAAATATGAGATTCTGATCCGGTACGACAACAATGACACGATTGATGCTCAATTCCACGAGAAAGTCGCGGCGATCGAATTCCTTGAGGCGTACCACAGCGGGAATTGGACGCCCGCCTGAAAGACAAAAAAATCAGAAAGCCACTCCGTCCCTTGTCCGCACCAAACCGTGAGCAAATGATGGAAAAACGCCTAGATTTCCTGCGCTTCACCTTGCCTTGACCTGCTCATCGGCCTTGAGGATCTGAGACATTTCGGGCACCCTCACAGCACCGGGTTGAGCCCGTGACCACATTGTTTGAGCTAGCAGGATTAACCCGACGAACAGCAGCCCGATGTGGACATAGGTGAGAAACTGCCGCCCGCGCAGCCGATGGTTCAGCCAGCGGCCGGTGACGATGGCGGCTACGACGATCGGCAGGGAGACGAAGTAATACTCCGTGACGCGCCGGGTCCACAGGCCTGTCGCCCAAAAGCCGATCATGCTGATGAGGCTCGCCGGCAGGAAGTAGCCTTGCAGCGTGGCGCGGAAGAACTCCGGCGACCAGCGGCGCATCGCCCCATAGATCACCAGCGGCGGGCCGTTCATCGCATAGGCGCCGCCGAGGACGCCCGCCAGGAAACCGAACGGCCAGGCCCAGCGGTCGTCCTTCAATTCGAACGGCACCTTGCTGATCAGACAGTACGACGCAAAGCCGATGATGGCGACGGCCAGCACCGTCTTGATGAGCGTTTCGTCGGCGCTGTTGAGCAGCCAGAGGCCGACCGGGATGCCGAAGAGCGAGAAGAAGATCAGCCAGCCGGCGGTGCGGACGTGGACCTGCCGCCAATCCTGGGCCACGACGACGACGGCGACCGTGACCGAGATCAATCCGGCCAGCGGCGTGGCGACTTCGACCGGAATGACGAACGCCAAAAGCGGCACGGCGATCAGGGCCTCGCCGAACCCGAAGGCGGAGCGAATCACGGTGGCGACGAAAAGAACCGCCAAAACCAGGATTAGGGTGCTATCGACGGACATATTCCTTCGTTGTACTGGAACCGCGATCTGAATATTCCGATGGCGCAGACCCTGACGTGGAAAAATAGGAAAGTCGTTGACAAGCCAGGCAAGCTGGGTTAAGTTTGGCTTCTACTTTCACGAATAAATCAAGACCGCGGAACGATTCTGCACAATTACTGTTCACAAGTGAGCAGCGAGCTCCAAGGAGCGGGTTCACGGTAAGCCCGCTTCCTCACGGTGGCGGCTCGTGAAAGCTGTTGCTTTGCCGATGCAGGGATTTCATTTGATCAAGCCGATCACGTCAGCCATTGCGGAGAGCCCCGCACTTTGAACTTGTCCACTCATTCGATTGAAGGTTGCCAACCATGACGAGCCGATTTTTCCGCTGGATTCGCTTTTTCGCCGGTCTTGACCGTCCGCTGCGCCGCAAACCACGGCGCGCTCGGCTGATGTTGGAGCACCTCGAAGACCGCACGGTGCCGACGACAATCACCTGGACTGGCGCCGCGGACCACAGCTCCTGGAGCATCGCCGGCAACTGGGACCTCAATCGCGCCCCCCAGGCAGGCGATGATGTCCTGATCCCGGCCGTCGTCGGCACTTCCGCGGTCAACTACGATCTGGCCACCACCACCCAGATCGACAGCCTCACCAGCTCGCTCCCCTTCAACCTCGGCGAAGGGGAATTGCAAACCACCGGCGGCGGGTCGGTGGCGTCCGGCGGCGTCAATATGAACAACCACGCCATCTTCTCCATTACCGGCGGCGCGGTCCTCAGCGTCTTCGGCGGCAACCAGGCCCTCGACTCCTCCGACGGCCTCGGCACCTTCGCCTTCGGCGACAACAACGCCGGCAACACCATCTCCATCGACAACAACGCCCAGCTCACCTTGACCGCCAACACCTCCCTCACCGGCGTGGCAGGGGAGTTCGCGGGCAATGGCTCGCTCGTCGATGCCGGGCTCATCTCCGCGGACGTCAGCGGCGACACCCTCACTATCCAAAACTCCGGCGGGTTCACTATTGCGCCGACCGGCATCCTGCAAGCGACGAACGGCGAAAGCATTGCCATCAGTTCGAGCTTCACGAACAATGGCGAATTGAGCGTCTCCGCCCCCAGCACCATCACAGCCAGCGGCACGTTCACCAACTTCAGTGGCACGACATTGACTGGAGGCGATTATTTCGTCAACGGAATCTTCAAATTCGCCGGCGCCAATATTGGCACCGATGCCGCCAACATCACGCTTAGCGCCGGCGGATCGGACATCGAAAACCTCTCAGGCAGCGATGCGATCGGCAGTCTCGCCAGTGTCACAGCAGCCGGGGCCTTCACGGTGCAGAATGGCCGCGACTTCGGGTTCGCCGGAGCGCTGACCAACGCCGGCGCCGTCACCGCGGAGGCCGGCAGCATCATCTCGCTGCAAGGCTCGGGGGCGGCCAACACCGGGACCTTGCAAGCCGATAACGGCGGCACCCTGAACCTCTTTGGCCCCATCACCGGCGCCGGCTTCCTCACCACCGACTCAGGCAACGGCAGCTCCGTCACCCAGAACGGCGACGTCATCACCGGCCAAACCATCGCCGGCGAGCTCGCCCCCAGCGGCAGCGGGGCCAACGAACTGGTCAGCGTCGACATCTCCAGCACCGGCGTTCTCGATCTCAGCGGCGCCGAGGAACGCGTCAGCGGCGGTCTGACTCTCGACGGCACCATCAAAATTCGCAACTTCAGCTACCTCGGCTTCGGCGTCAACGCCAGCGAGAACATCACCGTCGACAGCTCCGGCAGCAGCGAAACCGGGCACATCGTCTTCGATGCCAACAGCAACAACCACATCTCGCTCGACAACAATGTTGTCCTCACCATCGGTGCCCACGTGGTGATCCGCGGACAGAACGGCTCCATCGGCAACGCGGTCTTCGTCGGGCCGACCGGCGCCGTCGTCAACGATGGGACCATCGAGGACGATGTCGCCAACGACGCTATTTCCCTGCAAGCATCCGTCACCAACGACGGCACCCTCCAAGCGTTGAACGGCGGCACGCTCGTCTTGCTGGGGAATGTCGGCGGCGCCGGCGTCATCACCTCCGACTCAGGCAACGGCAGCTCGGTCCAGCAGAGCAGCAGCGTCATCACCGGCAACACCATCAGCGGCGAGTTCGACCCAACCGATACTTCGGCGAACCATCTGTCCGGCGTCACCGTCAGTGCCACGGGCGTCGTCAATCTCAACGGCGCTCAGGAACGGGTCACCGGCAGCCTGACCCTCAACGGCGTCGTTCACATCCGCGCCGGCAGCATCTTGGGCTTCGGCATTGCCGCCAACGAAAACCTGCCGCTCACCGGCAACGGGCAAATCGTCTTCGACGGCAACAGCAACAATCGCACCTCCCTGGACAACGGCGTGATCGTGACGATCGCGTCCGGCATCACGATTCACGGCCAAAACGGCGTCATTGGGTCCGCGGCTTACGCCGGCCCGACCGGATCACTCGTCAACAATGGCGTCATTGAAGACGACGTCGCCAGTGGCCAAATCGCACTCGCCTGCGGCGTCACCAACAATAGCACGCTGGAGGCCCTGGGCGGCGGCACCCTGATCCTGCAAGGGGCCATCTCCGGCGCCGGCACGATCACCACCGATACCGGCAACGCCAGCGTCGTCTCCCAAAGCGGGGACACCATCACCGATAACACGATTGCCGGCGAGTTGCAACCCAGTGGCAACTCCAACAACACCCTCGATAACGTTACCGTCTCCAGCACCGGCGTCGTCGACCTCAGCGGCGGCGAGGAGCGCGTCACCGCCGGCATGATCCTCGACGGCACGATCAACATCAAAGCTTTCAGCGCATTGGGGTTCGGCGTTTCGGCCGGCGAAAACGAGACCATCGACAGCTCCAGCGGCAGCCAAACGGGGCACATTGTCTTCGACAGCAACAGCAACAATCGACTGTCGCTCGACAACAGCGTCGTCTTGACCGTCGGCAGCCACATCGTCATCCAGGGCGCCGCCGGCCTCATCGGCCAAGCCTTCTTTGCCAGCCCGACCGGCTCGCTCGTCAACGACGGCACGATCAAGGATGACGTCAACGGCGGCCATATCAACGTCAACGCGAACATCACCAACAACGGCACCCTAGAAGCCTTGAACGGCGGCACGCTGCAATTCAACAGCATCACCATCAACGGTTCCGGGACTCTAACTTCTGACTCCGGCCAAGGGAGCCAGGTCATTCAAAACGACACGACGATTGCCGGAAACACCCTCACCGGGCAGCTCAATCCGACCGGCAGTTCCGGCAACATTCTCAGCGGCGTCGACGTGACCAGCACCGGCCTCGTGAACATCAGCGGCGCCTTCGAACGCGTCACCGGCGGCCTGACCCTCGACGGCGCCATCGACATCGATGCCGACAGCGTCCTCGGCTTCGGCGTCAGCATCGCCGGCGAACCCGAGACGGTGGACAGTTCCGGCCCCACCCACACCGGGCATATCGTCTTCGACGGCAACTCGAATAACCGCATTTCGCTGGACAATGGCGTCGTGCTCACCGTGGGGCCCCATATAGTCATCCAGGGCCAAGACGGCAGCATCGGTCTGGCCCAATTCGTCGGACCGACCGGTTCGATCGTCAATGAAGGCGTCATCCAGGCCGACGTGAACCTCGGCACTCTCTTCGTCACCGCCAGCGTGACCAACGACAGCACGCTGCAGGCCCTCAACGGCGGCACCTTGCACCTGCTAAGCATCACCGTCTCCGGCAGCGGCGTCATCACTTCCGACACCGGGCACAACAGCGCCGTCGTGCAGGATAACGTTGCCATCAACGGCAATACCATCGGCGGCGAACTGCAACCGACCGACACTAACACCAATGTCCTCACCGCGGCAACCGTCACCGCCACAGGGGTCGTCGACATCAATGATTCAATCGAACGCATCAGCGGCGGCCTGACGCTTGACGGCACGATCAACATTCGGGGCTTCAGTTATCTCGGTTTCGGCGTCGCCGCCAGCGAATCGGAAGAGGTGAACAGCTCCGGCGCCGGGCATACCGGGCACATCATCTTCGACGGCAACAGCAACAATCGCATTTCACTTGACAACAACGTCTCCTTGACCGTCGGACCCAACGTCGTCATTCAGGGCCAGAACGGCACCATCGGCCAGGCGGTCATCGTCGGCCCGACGGGGACCCTCATCAACGACGGCACGATCCAGGCCGACGTTGCCGGCGGCACGATCCACCTCAATCCCAGCATCACCACCAACATCGGCACCTTGCAGGCGCTCAACGGCGGCACCCTGTCGCTCGACGGCGGCACCATCACCAGCGCCGGCACCCTCACCACCGACACCGGCAACGGCAGTCAGCTCGTCCAGAACGGCGCCACCTTGAACGGCATCACCATCGCCGGCTTGCTCACCTACCTCGACAGCAGCAGCAATGAACTCCTCAACGTCACCATTGCCAGCACCGGCATCGTCGATGGCAACGACGCCGAGGAACGGGTCTCCGGCAGCTTGATCCTCAACGGCGTCATCAATGTCCGCGGCTTCACCTACCTCGGTTTCGGCGTCAATGCCAACGAAAACCTCATCGTCAGCGGCTCCGGCCAGATTTTCGTGGATGCCAATTCCAACAACGCCGTCTCCCTCGACAACGGCGTTACGCTGACCCTCGACCCCAACATCACGCTCCACGGGCAAAACGGCACCATCGGCCAGGCCCGCTTCGTCGGTCCCACGGGCACGCTGATCAATGACGGCACGATTGCCGACGACACCGGCGCCGGCACCTTCGTCGTCAACCCCGCTTCGTTGACCAACAACGGCTCGATCAACACCGCCGCCGGCTGCGAAATCGAGTCGACCGGACCGTTTACCAATTTCAGCGGCTCGACTCTCACCGGCGGGACCTACGTCGAGGCCGGACAGCTCGCGTTTAGCGGCGCCAATATCGTCACCAACGCCGCCAGCATCATCCTGAATGGGCCCGGCTCGAAGATCACCGATCTCAGCAATAACAGCGCGTTCGCCAACTTCGCCGTCAATTCCAGCAGCGCTCAGTTCACGCTCGAAGGGGGCCGCGTCTTGACGACCCCCAGCGCTTTCAGCAACCAAGGGCTGGTGCTGCTCGATGCCACCACCGGTGCTGCCGCCTCGCAACTGATCGTCGACGGCAATTACAACCAGCCGACCACCGGCGCCCACACGGTGCTCGTCGCCGGCGGCACGCTGTCGGTCTCCCCGGCGACCAACAGCGTCAACATCGGCGCCAACTCGTTCCTGAGCGGCACCGGCGTCGTCAACGGCAATACCTCCAACTCCGGCACCATCATCCCCGATCCCGCAGGGGCGCCCGGCGTTATCACCGACAACGGCAACGTCACCTTCAACGCCGGCTCCACCTACTTCGAGATCCTCGACGGCACGACGCCCGGCACCGGCTTCAGCCAGCTCGTCGTCAACGGCAATGAGACGATCGACGCCGGCGCCAACATCACCGGATCGCGCCTGTTAAGCTTCGTCCCGGCGGTCGGCACGCCGTTCCTCGTTCATCCCGTCAGCGGCACCGTCACCGGCACGTTCGCCCAGGGCAACCGGGTCGTCATCGGCAATATCCCGTTCTCGATCACGTACGCCAGCGGCACCGGCGTGACCTTGACCGAGCTGGCCCCGACCACCGTCTACGTCGATGCCGCCTGGACCGGCACGCCGATCGGCAGCGATCCTGCCACCGATCCGGTCGGCAACTTGGTTTACGGCTACAACGCCTTCAGCGACATCCAGAGCGCCATCAACCAGGTGTCGTTCAACCCCGCCGATCCGTCGACGGTCACGGCCGGCACCGTCGTCGTCTACGGCGGGACTTACAGCACCAACAATCCGCTTGACATCAACAAGTCCTTGACCGAAATCGACGCGGCTGTCAACCCGCTCGACGCCGGCCCGCCGACCACCGTCGCGATCAATGAGCCGGTCACCGTCGGCACGAGTGTCGATTTCGTCGAGACCGGCGTCCACGGCGGCGCCGGCGCCAGCGCGGCGAACCTGACGTTCGGGTCCACCGTCGATGACGCCACGCTCGGAACCGACACGCTCACGATCAGCGGCAATAAGACGGTAACCTTCTCGGCCCCCGTCGGCGGCTCGGTCGCGCTGGATACTCTCTTCGATGAGAGCGCGACAACCGACCTCAATACCACGACCGTCAATGTCACGGATTTCGAGCAGTTTAACGGTCTTGTGACCGTCGGCGCCGGCCTCGGCACCACCACTATCTCAGCAGGCGGCGAAATGGACGTCGGCGGCGGCGGGGCTTTCACCAGCACCACCACCAACCTCGTCTTCAGTTCGCCCACCCTCGAATTCAACCCCGGCGGCGCCCCCGGCACCGTGCAAACCGGCTCGGGCAGCGTCACCCTTATCGGCAACCTGATCGACCTCACCGGCAACGGCACCTTCACCAGCACCGCGGCCGCCACCCTCTTCTTCCAGCCGTTCGATTCGAGCCTGACCGTCATCCTCGGCGGCGGCAACTTCATCGGCTTCTTCGTCTACACCGACGCCGACAACGCCGCCATCGCCCAAGGCGGGCCCAACGGGTTCGGCCTCGTCAGCATCGGCGACGCCTCCGACAACGGCGGGGTCACCACTGCCAACAACGTCACCTTCGGCGCCAGCGCGACCATCCGGATGGACGGCCAAATCGTCGTCAACAAAACCCTGGACGCCGTCGGCACACTCACGCTGCTGGCAGGGACCACGCTCACGACTCCGAGCGGCGGCCTTCTGGAAGCGGCCAGTGTCGTGCTCGTGGCCGGCGGCCCGATCGGTTCCGCGCCGACGCCGCTCGCCGTCGAAGCCGGCACATTGAGCGCCGACAGCTCGGCGAATAACTCCAACCAGTTCCTGAGCGAGACCGGCACGGCGGACCTGGCCGTCGGCAACGCGCTCAATGCCGGGTCGGGAACCATCACGCTCACGGCCGGCACGTTCCAGATTCAAGCCTCGGCTGCCGGCAACGCCATTGCCGACGCCAGCCCGCTTGTGCTCGACGCGCCGGCGGTCCTCGATCTGGGGGGCAACAACGAAACAGTCGCCGACATCTCCGGCAACGGCACGATCACCGACAACGGCGCCAACGCCACCCTCTCTGAAGGCGGCGACAACGCCAGTGATACCTTCTCCGGCACGATCGAGGACGGCACCGGGCACACCGGCATTACCAAGCTGGGCAGCGGCGTTCTGATCTTGAGCGGCGCGAATTCCTATTCCAACGGCACCACCATCGACGCCGGCGCCCTCCACGTCGTCGCCGACAACAACCTCGGCAGCGCCAACGGCCCCCTCACGATCAACGCCGGAACCCTCGAAGTCGCCGGCACGTTCTCCTCGGCGCACCCGATCCAGCTGGGCAGCGCGCAATCGACGATCCAGGTCGATCCAGGCCAGACGCTGACCCTCACCACCGCGATCACCGGCGCTGGCAGCTTGAACTTCACCGGCACGGGCACCCTCGATCTTTCCGGCTTGACCGACACCTTCGGCGGCGCGGGCCAGGCGGTCATCATCAACGGCGGCGC
>Ga0206887_10176_pt1 | contig 14914 bp, 9 predicted proteins | sample Alteio_BWOrgHeat_89_FD_153248 | JGI IMG/M metagenome (GOLD analysis project Ga0206887, IMG submission 153248) | Enriched cells from forest soil in Barre Woods Harvard Forest LTER site, Petersham, Massachusetts, United States - Alteio_BWOrgHeat_Nextera3 ...
ACGAAGGAAAAACTTGATCTGCTTCGTTCAGCCGATTCTATCTTTATTGAAGAACTTCGCGCATCGAATCTTTATCATTCCACATGGCAGGCATTTGCCGTTTTGCTGCCTGTTAAAACAGTTGGCGTCATGGGCGATGAGCGTACGTATGACAATGTATGTGCTATTCGTGCAGTCTCAAGTGTTGACGGCATGACTGCCGATTGGACAAGATTCCCACATGAATTCCTCGCAGGTGTCTCAAGTCGAATAGGTAATGAAGTCAAGGGAATCTCCCGTGTTGTTTATGATATAAGCTCAAAACCCCCTGCAACGATAGAATGGGAATAATTATAAAATCTCTAATAATAAAAATAAGTGGTACCAGGAATGTAACAATTCACTTGGTCGCATGTTCTTGTATATAACACAGGAATCATCTAGAATCTGAGGGGGTAATTATGAACTATGAACTTCAAAGAAAAACACTGATATCAGAGTCATTTTGTCGTTTTAATGGTGTTTTAATATTTTTTATCCTGCTATTTTCCTTCCAAACGAAAGGATTTTGTAGATGGAATAAAATGGCTCAATTCCCAGCTACTGTTAATAGTTCTTACTTTTTCAATGAGCAAAGAGGGTTTATTGGAATGGATGGAGCAAATGGGATTAAACGAACCTATGATGGCGGTCAGACCTGGCTTGGCTGTACAATTCCTTCGGGATTTACTGGCTATCTCACCGATATTTTCATGAAAGATTCACTTAATGGATGGGCCGGAGTTGAAAATGATAATGTATCCCACGGATTATGGTTTACAACAGATGGTGGTATAACATGGAATGCTAATACATCCTTAACAGGACAAGTTTCATCAGTATACCAGACTTCCTCTGCTTTGATATGCAGTGATAGGTTTTCTACAAATAGACTTTTGGTCTCAACAAATAGTGGAGCAAGTTTTATTCACATAGGAAGTGATCGGTTTAATAATATTAATTTTGTCGATGATTTCCATGGAGTTGCAAGCGTGTTCGAAAATTCTACTGGCATGTTATCCGGCACTGCTCTGTATACTTCTGATGGAGGTAAAGTGTGGCAACCAACATCAGCGTTGACGATCGAAGCATGGGGAGTATATGCACAAAAAGGCAGTTCAAATTTTTTTGTTGTTGGTGAAGGTTCACAATCCAGCGGAAATAGCTGGGAGGATGTTTACTCTTCGATAGATTATGGTGCTACTTGGCAAACAATCAGCACCGTTTACCAAAGGACGACCGGGCACATTGCCGGTATAGGATCTGTAATGTACGTGCAATGTTGGACCAAGACTCAGTTTCCGAACAATCAGACGGGACTACTACGCTCAACAGATGGTGGAAGGACATGGATTAACGTAGGTGGACCATCGAATTTTCGTGATACACGTTTTTCCGTGTCTGGTTGTCAGGGAGGGATAGTTTATGCATTCGATGAAACCGGAGGGGTCTGGAAAACAACAGATGGAGGCGATGGAGCAATTCAGAATTCTGCAATTATAACTACTCCGGCTTCCGGCGAGATCAATCTTAGTTCGTCACCCTGTAACACAATAACACAGCGTATTGAATATTCCAATTTTTTGTGTAATTCTGTTAAGATCGAATCAATAGATTTTATTGATTCAACAATTTCACCAGTTTCTTCAGGTGCTCTTTCATTTATCAGATATCCGAAACTACCGGAAACGCTCAATTCTTCATCAGGAGATTCAATAATTCTTCAATGGGACCCCAAAAAGCTAAACGGACAAAAAAACATTTCTAAAGCGTTTATTAAAATACACGGCAGTATTCCGAGCAGTGCTACAGTTTTTGATTCATTGTTGGCAATTAATTTACAAATACTTCCGCTGCAACCGGAGCAACCTGATAGCATACGATTTTCTATTACTAAACTCGGTGACCAGATCTGTACGACCTTTGTATTTAAGAATTCTGCTCCAATAGGCAGTCCTGCATTTGTTTTGGAATCAGCTGGGTTAAATTTCCATGATGAAGCTTTCCATATTTCACCATTATTATTTTCATTTCCGGCAATTGTGGTACCTCAAGATTCAGTAACTCTTGATGTGTGCTTTACAGTCCTTGATACACTGTCTCATCATGATTCGTTAGTGATAAAGACAGACTGTTTTAGTTTTGGAACGTCACTTAATGGTCATGGATCAACCGGATTGATCCTTGCTGGCGATCTTGATTTTGGGACTGTACACTTGGGAGATACAGTGTGTAAGGGAATCTTTATAAAAAATGTCGGATTAAGCCCGTTCACATTGACGAAGTCATTTGTTCTTTCTGATGATACTAATTTTTCAATTGGTACGAACACATTCCCAATAATAATAAAAGCAGGTGGTAGTGCTCAAGTTCAAGTTTGTTTCCGTCCGAGTTCTGAAGGTACTTTTTTTGGAAGAATTAATTGGGGTACAGATCTTGATCCGTTGTTCGAAAAATCTATAAAAAACTATTCTCTTCTGCACGGAAGGACATTGAACTCAGGAGTTAGCTCATTTGAAAGCACCAAGGAATTTATACTTCTCCCGAATCCGACACAGAACGATATAGATATTCGACTTCAAAAAGAAATTGGCGGAAGTGAAGTAATAGAGATATTCGATGCATTGGGAAAGAATGTTTTCTTGGATAAGAGGGAGCTCGAAAGTGGGATGAATAATATTCATCTTGATACAAGGAATCTTTCGACAGGTATTTATCTATTAAGAATAGGAAACCTCACTCAACATTTTGTTAAAGAGTAAAAGCAACAACCAGAGTATATATCTCTGGTAATGATCGAGTGGGGAATAGAAAGACAAAAATGAATTATGACAGATAAATTCGTATTCAGTAAGTTAGATTATTCGGCTATTGAAAAGAGCACCCAAGAGATTATCGCTGCAATCAGTAATGATCATTCTTTAGTTGAAATGGATGGCTTAATAGCAGATTCACTGAAGCACTATTATCTCTTTAAGGAGTATTCCGACGTACAATTGATTAAGGCGTTTAAGTCAGTCGGAGGAAATCCATATTCCCTTTTATTTTTTTTATTACGAAATATATATCCTGAACATCACCTTTATTATCCAAATGCAGTAGTTGAACGCGGTGCTCCTATGGAGAGGCAGATTCTCTATTCCATTGATGACCTGAGTATCTATGGGATGATTAAACTGAGAAATGACTATGGGAATGTTCTGATACACCCTGAAACGTTGGGAGATAAAATTCATGAATTAATAGAACATAAAGAGATAAAATTTCCGGATTACCCTCATTTCAATAGTAAATATTACGTTGTTGCACTAGATACTGAAAAATTTTGCTCTGTTATAAGCGAAGATCTTATTAACCTTATTGATAGTGTTCCTCATGCTTTCGTTGAGATACATAATGATCTGCTTTTGATTGGATTGAAGAAAAATGCCGATATTGACAACGCTTTGGTTCTTGTAGATTTTCTGGATGCTGTTGCCGCCAAAAGTAATATTATTTGATTTTCACCTGACCTCCAAAAATATTTCGTATATTTATAGTGCCACGAGGAGTGCAATGCCTGTAAGTCATTAGAATTGCTTTCCTTGCGTTTTTGATAGTTTGTTTTTTCGCCACGAGATTTCCGGTTATATCAGGGTTTTGCCACAGACTTACCTTGACCGGATTGTATAGACAGTTTTTGCATTTTCCACGGGGTTACTATGAACACACAGAACGTTTTTTCGCGCATCTTTGCGGGAGCTTCGATTATTCTATTCTTTAGTCTTTTGCTTTGGCAGGACGCCATGGCACAATCTCCACGTACGATCTCGTATCAGGGATTAGTCACCTCTAACGGAGCACCGATAAAGAATGGAATTCATGTCCTAAAAATTTCACTCTATACCGATGAGACGGGTGGAAATCCTGTCTATACCGAATCTTTGAGTGCCAGCACGAATTCCGGATTGTTTTCCGTTATTCTCGGAGGTACGACACCAATTCCTTCCTCAGTAACTTTTGACCGTCAATATTATCTTGGGGTTGCAGTAGATGCCGGAGATGAACTGGCTCCGCGTACAATATTTACATCTGTCCCGTACTCACTTCATTCCGAAGTTGCAGATTACGCAAAGGGCGTTGCATCTGATGCAAAAGGAATTGTAACGAGCATTGATGAACTTAGTGGCAATGTGGAAATCGCAGGCGACAGCACGATCTCGGTTGTTCCATCCGGTCATCTATTGCAACTTCATGCTTTTACAAAAAATGACCCGGCAATAAGAAGTATTTCCGATACGGATAATACAATGATGATCTCAAATCCGAACGGTCCAAGAACAAAAGTAGGTGTAATAGACAATGGTATTACTACTCGAAAAATAGCGAATCAGGCAATTACTCCCGATAAGATCAATCAAGCAGGTGCTACAAATGGGCAGGTACTTAAATGGAATGGCACTACATGGATTCCATCGAATGATAATAATTTTACTCCGATAGCAGGAAATGATATTACGATCAACGGCAATATGATCTCTGTTACTCAGCCTCTTCCAATCGGAAGTATGAATAATTCTACCTTGCGCTGGAATGGTTCGAATTGGGTTGAGAATATTAATCTTTTAAGTGCTGCAACCGGCGAGACGACAATAAATAATAATATTTTACTTGCAAATAACGGTGTCGCAAGTGAACTGCGTTTTTTCGAACCGAATAATGCAGGTGTCATGTACTCTGCTTTTAAGGCGCAGCCCCAGACATCGAACATTACTTATACTCTGCCTGCATCATTGCCTCCGTCACTTGGAGTTATGGCAGTTGATATTACAGGTCAACTTATATGGGCAACATCGCTTCCACTGAATGTTTCTTTCAATCAGATCACCTCGGGCACTAATCAATCGCAGACTCTGACAGTTGGTAACGGTTCATCCCTTAGTCCTAATGGAACAGGGGTTGTAGCCGCAAATCAATTTATTGGTACCGGTTCGACAACAAACGCCGTTGATCTTGCAACGGCCGAAGTTTCAGGAATTTTACCAATCCAAAATGGTGGGACAAATTCAGGAACAGCACTTAATAATAATAGATTGATGATTTCGCAAAATGGGGCGATCATTGAAGCTGCTTCCGGTATTTCAGGACAGGTTATGATGAGTTCAGGGACAACGGGAAGTCCTTCATGGAATACAATAAATTTATTGCCTAACGGTTCGATTAATAATAGCACTCTTCGTTGGAATACAGCTACAAGTACTTGGCAGGAAAATATTAATATACTCGCAACAAGTGAAGGGTTGCTCACTGTCAATAATGGATTGAATCTGAATACTTCTTCAAGTCCGTTGCAATTGAATGGCTCGACAGGAACAGCAGGGCAATTTTTAACAAGTGGTGGAGCAGGGAATACTCCGATCTGGTCAAGTATAAATTTACTGCCGTCCGGAACAGCAACCGATAACACCCTTCGGTGGAATGGCACATCTTGGGTTGAGACGGCAAATGTAAAATCAAGCGCAGTCGGACTTGTCACGGCAAATGCAGGACTTAACTTAAACGGTACAACGAGCCCGTTGCTAGCCAATGGATCATCCGGTTCATCGGGACAAGTCCTGATGAGTGGAGGATCAGGGAATACGCCAACCTGGAATACGATCAACCTTCTACCTTCAGGAACGGCGACAGATAACACTCTACGTTGGAACGGCACGTCATGGGTGGAAACAGCAAATGTAAAATCCAGCGCAGCAGGATTAGTTACTGTAAATGCAGGAGTAAACTTAAATGGTACTACCAGTCCGTTGCAGGCAAGTGGCTCAGCCGGCGCAACCGGTCAGTTCCTTGCAAGTAATGGGGCAAATGCCACACCAACTTGGACTTCATTCACTGCCGGAAGCAACATTACTCTGAACTCTTCTGCCGGAACATTGACGATATCAGCTACAGGTGCATTCCCAAGCGGAACATCGGTTGATAACACACTTCGCTGGAATGGATCTGCATGGGTAGAAACAGCGAACGTAAAATCAAGCGCAGGAGGATTAGTAACGGTAAATGCAGGCGTAAATTATAATGGTGCTTCAAGCCCCTTACTCCTCAATAGTGTAGCGGGCACAACCGGCCAATTCCTGACAAGTACTGGCGCAGGCAACACACCGATTTGGACAACGACAAATATTCTCCCATCAGGAACGGCAACAGATAATACCCTCAGATGGAATGGTACATCATGGGTAGAAACGGCAAATGTAAAATCCAGTGCTGTAGGGTTAGTTACTGCTAATGCGGGAGTGAACTTGAATGGTACAACATCACCATTACAACTGAACGGCGTAGCGGGCACAAGCGGACAATTTTTAACAAGCTCAGGTGCGGGAAGTACACCGACCTGGTCAACAGGCAACGTGCTTCCAAACGGAACGGCTACCGATAACACCCTTCGCTGGAATGGCACATCATGGGTCGAAACAGCAAATGTAAAATCAAGCGCTGTAGGTTTAGTAACTGCAAATGCCGGAGTGAATTTGAATGGTGCAACAAGTCCGTTGCAAGCGAATGGTTCTGCCGGAACAAGCGGACAAATACTTACGAGTGCCGGTACAGGTTCTACTCCATCATGGACCACACTAACTGCCGGTACGAATATTACCGTTACCCCGACAGCAGGAGCATTGACGATCAATGCCACAGGTGGAATTGCGAACGGCACAGCAACAGACAATACACTTCGTTGGAACGGCACATCATGGGTTGAAACTGCGAATGTAAAATCAAGCGCAGCAGGATTAGTTACAGCAAATGCTGGTGTGAATTTGAACGGTACAACATCTCCATTTCAACTTAACGGAGTTGCGGGAACAAGCGGACAATTTCTGACAAGTGCGGGGGTTGGTAATACACCAACTTGGACGACAGGTAGTTTATTGCCAAATGGAACTGCAACGGATAACACACTCCGCTGGAACGGTACATCCTGGGTAGAAACTGCAAATGTAAAATCAAGTGCAGCCGGTTTAGTCACAGCTAATGCCGGAGTGAATTTAAATGGCACAACCAGTCCGTTGCAAGCGAATGGATCAGCAGGCACAAGTGGCCAAATACTTACAAGCGGCGGAACAGGTGCTACTCCATCATGGACTACACTTACTGCGGGCACGAACATCACATTAACACCATCTGCAGGTGCGTTGACGATCAGTGCTTCGGGCGGAATTGCAAATGGAACAGCGACAGATAATACACTTCGTTGGAATGGATCGGCATGGGTTGAGACATCGAATGTTACATCAAGTGCAGCAGGATTAATCACAGCAAAAGCAGGGGCGAATCTCAGTGGAACAACATCACCATTGCAACTGAATGGCTCAGCAGGTACCAGCGGACAATTCCTGACGAGTGCAGGAACAGGAAATACACCAATATGGACGACAGGAAATTTGCTCGCAAACGGAACCGCAACGGATAATACGCTCCGTTGGAATGGAACATCATGGGTTGAAACATCGAATGTCACTTCCAGTGCAGCCGGATTACTTACTGTAAAAGCAGGTGTCAATCATAGTGGTACAACGAGCCCGTTACTTCTCAATGGAGTTGCTGGAACAAGCGGGCAATTCCTGACAAGTGCAGGAGTTGGAAATACACCGACATGGACAACGGGTAGTTTACTTGCAAACGGAACAGCAACGGATAATACACTTCGCTGGAATGGATCATCATGGGTTGAGACATCAAATGTCACTTCCAGTGCAGCCGGATTGCTTACGGTAAAAGCAGGTGTGAATCATAGTGGTACAACCAGTCCATTATTACTTAACGGAGTTGTGGGAACATCAGGTCAGGTTCTCACGAGTGCAGGTGCAGGGCTTACACCAACATGGACAACAGTGAACGTTCTGACTAACGGAACGGCAAATGATAATACGCTTCGTTGGAATGGTAGTAATTGGGTTGAGTCAGCAAATATTAAATCAAGTGCTTCAGGACTTTTAACAGTTAGCGCCGGTATCACCGTTAATAATACAACAAGTCCTTTGAATGTGCGAGGGTCGGATGGCACTGCAAATTATGTCTTGACATCACAAGGCGCAGGAAATACTCCACAATGGGTTGATCCGAATACATTAGTCAGTGCATGGAAACTTGGCGGAAATGGCGGCACAACTCCGGGCATGTCGAGCGGACAAAATTTTATCGGAACGACCGATGCGAAAGATCTTTATATTGGTCAGAATAATCTTGAGCATATTCGCATCAGTTCAACATCTGCATCGACTGCAACACAGCCGCTTGGAGTGATTCATACGAAATCTGTTTTACCCGGCGGCGGTTCGGGACTTATTACAGGTTTAACAGTTGAAACGCTTCTTCCATCAACGGCATCAAATCCTGTTGTGCCTGTCGGAGGATTATTCACGTATTCAACGGTAGCTAATTCTTTCTCGCTCGGAGTTTTCTGCGCACAGAATTCAACCGTCTATATTAACGGTACGGCAAATACCAATACTGTTAGGGCGCTTGACGGAATTTATATTTCACAAAATACGACAAGCGGTATCACGCATTCAAGCGGCATCGGAGTCTATGGAAGTTTGCAGACAAACTCATCGAGCAATAATACGACGATCACCAACGGTGCAACGTTCAGATCGGACTTCCAGCTTTATAGCACAAACTCAACCGTCACGAACGCACACGGATTGTATATTGAAAATCCTATCTTGGGGTTTGGTGTGTCGAGTTCTGCGATCACGAACTACAACGGTATCTATATCGAGAACCTGACAACAGGTACAACGAAGCGTGCATTCTTTTATGATGGTGCATCCGGTAACAGTCCCGTTGCAATTACAAGTTTAGGACAAGTTGGTATCGGAAGAAAAGACCCGACACAGGCATTGGAAATTTATAATGGTAATCTTCTTCTCTCCAATAACAACAACACTGCCGATGAACTTCGCTTCGGCATTCCATCGGGTAGCGGAAGTTATTATACTGCTTTCAAAGCAGGAGCACAGTCTGCTTCGCTCACCTATACACTTCCTACATCACTTCCGGCAGCAAGCAACGGAATTTTGACATCATCAACATCCGGTGTGCTCAGTTGGGGATCAAACCTTGCTTGGGATAATACCAATGCACGTCTTGGTACGAACACGACAGCCCCTGCAACCACAGCTGATGTGAACGGCGATATTGCCATGCGCGAAAACGCTTACACCGCAGCAGGAGGAAACAACAATGATATTAATATCGGTAATTATTCTTTCGTCAGAATCTCCGGTCCGGCAGCAGCATTTACGATCACCGGAATTGCAAATGGCGTGAACGGCAAAATGGTTATTCTCTACAACTCTACAGCGCAGAGCATGACCATATCGCATAATGATAATAACTCCACCACAGCAGGTAATAGGATCTATTGCAAAGGGGGCGGCAACCTTGTCGTCGGGCAGTACGGAGTTGTCACTCTTATTTACAATGCGACCGATTCCAGGTGGATCGTTGTTTCTACAAATTAGTAGAAAACACGATGAATGGAATTTATTGATTATTATACAATACTGGGCGTTGCAAAAACTGCTTCTGCCGAGGATATAAAAAAAGCGTATCGGAAATTAGCACGGAAGCATCATCCCGATCTGAACCCGAACGATGCATCCGCCAAGCAAACCTTCCAACAGATCAATGAAGCACATGAAGTGCTGAGCGATCCTGAGAAGCGGAAAAAATACGATACGTACGGCAAAGACTGGAAGCATGCCGAAGAATACGAGAAGGCACAAGCATCGCGCCCAAGCAGTTCACAAGGTTTTGGTCAGCAGACTTCTTCATTTGATGTCGGTGAAGGTACCGACTTTTCCGAATTTTTCTCCTCAATGTTCGGCGGCGGCGGATTTTCTTCTCAGAGCCGTGCAACAAAATTTCGTGGTCAGGATTTTAATGCGGAAATGCATCTAACCTTATCCGATGTCTTTTATACTCATCAGCAAACTGTAACCGTTAACGGCAAGACGCTGAAAATTACCGTTCCGGCAGGAATTGAGAACGGGCAGAAACTTGCACTCACCGGGCAGGGTGGTCCCGGTGTTGGCGGAGGTCCGAACGGTGATCTTTTTATTACGTTTGTGATCGAAAATGATCCGAAGTTCAAACGATCGGGTAATGATCTGCATACCGTACAAGAAATTGATCTTTACACTGCTGTGCTCGGCGGAGAAATTACACTGACAACACTGAACGGAAAGGTCAAGCTGAAAGTAAAACCAGAAACCCAGAACGGAAGCGAAGTAAAACTCAAAGGGATGGGAATGCCCGTTTATAAAAAGGACGGAGAGTTCGGTGACCTGTATGTAAAATATGCGGTAAAAATACCAACGAATCTTTCCGAAAAAGAAAAAGAGTTATTTGCCGAGTTAGTAAAATTATCTGATGGAGGGAAGCGCTGATGAACACCGAAACATTACTGCCTCTTGCCGATTGCTGTCTGAGGCTTGGCATTGATACATCCTTCATCGTCGAGCTCGAAGAGCATGGACTGATCTCCACAGTAACCATTGAGCAAACAGTTTTTATTGATGTTATCGAACTGCCGCGTTTGGAAAGAATTGCACGGATGTATGATGAACTTGAGATCAATCTTCCGGGCATTGAAGCCATTGCACATTTGCTTGAACGAGTGGAATCCATGCAAGATGAGATCACAGGATTGCAGAACAGACTCAGACTCTATGAGTAAATAGTCCTACCTGTCATTCTGAGAGAAGCGTAGCGGAACGAAGAATCCCGTTATCGCTGGCAGAGAGTTACCTTAATTCACTACAACAAACCAATTGTCATTGCGAGGAAGGAGCGCAGCGACTGACGTGGCAATCTCAAAATATTAAAATTATCACAAACTTAACATTTTGAGATCGCTTCGTTCCTCGCAATGACAACATATAAAATGTATCAGTAAGGCGAACTCTTACAAGGTGGTTTAGGAGTTTGGGAGTTGGTAGTTTGGTAGCAAAGAGGTTGTCTCCAGTTGGGCGGACTCTCAGTCCGCCAGTCAATAATTCTACAACTAACCCAATGTCATTGCGAGCTGGCAGCGAAGCAATCTAAAAAAATTAACCTTATTGCAAACTCAACATTTTGAGATTGCTTCATTCCTGGAATGACGAAAAAATCAGTAAATCGGACTCTCAACCAGTCGGTCAACCTTCAAATCATTTTGCCACATTCGTTTGCGTCCGCAAACCACGTATCCAAATATTCTCCGGAAATTTTCGCTCCACCCAGCAATCGATTTTCCAGAAATGATATTTCTCGAAAACCGCTTTGTTGAGATTCAAAGGTAAGAGATAATCATCTACCTGAATATCTTTATTGATGAGAGCATATGTATGGCTTATCGCTCCCGCAAGCGCAGGATATTTTCGGAGCAAGGGAAAAGTCGTTATATCTTCAGGTTCAGTTTTCTGCTTTACATAAAAAGAAGTATTTATTGAATCGTGATAATCTTTCCATGAAATCTTCTGAAGAAGTTCAGGATGCTCTAAATCGTTTTCATTTTCATTGCCATAGACCACTGTCGCTTCAGAAATGCCATGCTCGGTATTAGCATCACGTTTGCATATCACACGGTAATGGATCTTATATATAATGCCTGTATCGGAAATTTCCTCAAGAGGCTCAGTCGTTGAAGCAAAGCGATAAATAAATGAACAATGAAGTGAATGAGCCATTGTATCTTCAATACTTTGAAGGTCTTTTAATATGTAATGAGGACTATTGTTTGGTTCAGAGCCGGCATTAATACCAAACTTTGCTTCGCAAGTCCGCATTGTTTGTTGAACGTTTCGCGGATCAGGAGGAAAATATCCCCGTGAAGTCTTCCAACCCCAACTCTGCTTGGTTTCTTTGTCAAGTTTCTCGTGATCCGGAAGAACGGCTTCATTCGAAGAAAGAAAGTACCTCATTTCTTTCAGCTTAATACCAGCATTCATTGCTTGATCGATCTGTGCAGATGAACGTGACAGTAAAATACCAAGAAGAAAGAATATCAAGTAGAAAATTTTCATTCCGCTAATTGATGATCGTTATTTGTGTAAGATATACTTTTTCCTTATCAAAGACTTTTAAAATATATGGACCATTGGAAAGCGATGGCAGATTTAAGGTTATATTTTCTCCATCATCAACTCCTGATCTTTTTGTTGCAAAAACAATGCGTCCTAAAATATCAAATATTGCAATATTCAGTACTTCAGATTTAGGTGCCAAAAATGTGATGTACCGATGCGCAGGATTCGGGAACACTTTTAGATTTCCTGTAAAAATCGTTGGTTTATTTACGGACAAATCTTTATGCGGCAATTTATCAGAACCGTAAATTAAAGCAAGCAGTCCAACATTCTTTTTTCCGTTTGCAAGATCGTTCGTCGTAGAGTAAATGGGCATTCCTTCAAGAATATCTAATTTGCCATCGGCATTTGCATCCAATGTTGCGAAAGACCCTGTTCCATTGGGTTCAGGGCGAAAGGACATATCAACTTGGTCGTTCATAAATTTTCCCATGACGTAATAAAATTCATAAGCATTCGTATAAAGATCAGCCCAGATTCTATAAAGATAATCCCCTCTACCTGTTAAATCACCGACATATTCTAAAGGATTAATATAATAACCAAATAGTTCACTGCTATAAAACCGGGGACTGTGGAAAAGGAAATCAGGCTTTTCAGCAAAAATGCGTTTTGAACCGAAATCTTTCCCACCTTTATAAAAAAAATCTAAATCATCAACCGGATTCCCGACTTGTTCAAATCCACAATATAAGTCTTCTGAAGAATCTTTAGAGTCTTTTGGAAATAGTCGTAAAGCAATACCACCGTGGTTTTTTGTAATGGTCGGGTTCTGCCATTTAGCAAGAAGAGTATCATACCTGAGAGCATTGAAAAATTTATTTAATGAGAATGGCGGATCATTTTTGAAGTAAAACCAATTATCGTCTCCATTAACAATCCCAATGAAATCGTCAATACCTTTCCCACGCCAATCACCTTTTATAAGATTATTTCCAAATGTAACCTGAGGTATTTCAAACAGACTATCGTAAAAAGATGTATCTCCTCTAGCGAATAAGTCCTTTCCCCCTTTATAAAGTGCCAAATAGCTAAGGGTTAGTCCTGAGTCTATGGGTACATATGAAATAGCTAAAATAATATCTCCTACTGAATCAGATGTAAAATGTCCTTCGCAAGGAAAGCCTGCTGAAAATCCATTAAGTCCTCTTATATACCCTTTCTTTTTTGGAATAGTCAAATATGTGACTCTTAGCGAATCATAGTTACCTTCGTCATCACTCCAATATATTCGAGGATTATCCCTATTGCCATCGATTCCATAAATATCAATATGTTTGGAATCATGAAGCTGTGCAAAATCAGAAACAATGTTATCTCTATTGAATGGTAGTTTTTTTTCAATAGTAAAATTATGTAAATCAAATGCAGCCTTTGGATTAACAGATGATAAAAAAGGAGGATTTTGAGGAAGACCTTCTATAAATAATTTTCCTTCTGGATAACCAGTAAATGCTCCTGGATTAAAAACATCCAAACCAAGCTGCTGCCCGTCATAATTACCATAAACTGTATCTATCTCCCCGGGTTTCCCAAACTGCGGGAAATAGCAATTGCTTTCATAAAGCTGCCCATAGCTTCGCCCAAAGCATAAAATGCTCCCCAAAACCACGATCAAGAGAATAAGATGATGACGCATATATTTATAAAGACACTTAGGTGGGTGAAAGGTTACAGGAAAATGGTGGGGTAGTCTTTAGTTGGTAGTTGTTAGCAGAGACGGGCGGACTGAGAGTCCGCCCCACAGGAGATTCTTAACCAATTATTAATAAAATCTTTGGATGGGCACCTTGACAAACGGCATTATATTTCGTATATTAGTAGTCATTATGATGAGCACCATGTTCGGGTAAGGATGAAGGCGGAAGGATGAAGGATGAAAAGGGGAATGAATGGACTAAGGTTTTTGTGGAATTTGAACTGCGCAGCTGGAAGTTATTGAAAACAAACAACATCGTTGTGCACTCACCGAATAAGGAGTAAAATATTCTTACAGTAACCACTAAGAATTTTCCTGTTTCAAATATAGATGGACTCTTTGTTTCGTTTGGATATGTTGCGATGTGGAATAAAGGGCTTCTCTCCTTATTCCGAATCCTCGTTTCCACCGGATAATCACTTTATTTCGTTATGTTGCAATCCTTTGGCACAGGAATTGCGTATATTTGCTGGGCGGACGTAAATATGTTGTATTTTTGTACGACAACGGATGCCACGTATCCCGTTAATTTTATTATTTCATAGGAGTTCTGGTTATATGAAATCACCAACAACAATCAAAGGAATCCTGGCAATTGCCGCAGTGGCGATGGTAGGGCTTTCGAGCTGCTCTAACAAAGCAACGGAAGAGCAAATGAAGAAACTCGGCGATCTTGACCGAACCAGAGATGGTTTGAGGTCTGATCTCGAGCGTGCAAAAGGTAATTTGGCAGACGTTCAGGGAAAGCTTGCAGCGCAAGATCGCGATCTTGCCGATTGCAACAGGCAGACTGCTGCCGTCCGTGAAGGTCTTGCAAGCTGGCCTAATATTTGGGCTGATAGCGCCGATTGGCGCATCGCTCCGCCTCCGGCACCCACGATGACAGCACCTGCTAAAAAGAAACATAAATAATCTTCATCTGCATGGTCGTCGCATTTTGTGCTTCATCTAAAATGACAAAGGCATTATTCAGAGTCCTACCCCTCATATAAGCAAGAGGCACAACTTCAACCGTGCCGCGCTCAATATATCCACGAAGCTTTTCCGCCGTCATCATTTCTTCCGCTGCATCATAAAGAGGTCTGAG
>Ga0206887_10170_pt2 | contig 14901 bp, 13 predicted proteins | sample Alteio_BWOrgHeat_89_FD_153248 | JGI IMG/M metagenome (GOLD analysis project Ga0206887, IMG submission 153248) | Enriched cells from forest soil in Barre Woods Harvard Forest LTER site, Petersham, Massachusetts, United States - Alteio_BWOrgHeat_Nextera3 ...
GTTCTAACTCAACTGTGACTGCCTTACTCAGTGCTCCTGCATGAAAGGCTCTATCGAATAACAAATCCACCATCTAAAGGTTTTGCTGGGATTAACTGCAATAAATTCAGCATAAAACCCATGCTGCCGGCTGCCATGAGCCATCCACTCATCGTTTTTACTCCGAGCCAATAAGCAATGACACTAAATACGCCACCAACTAGGGGACCTGCCAATGCGACCCAGGCATGTGTTGCTTGATCGGCAGGAAGTTTCGTCATGGCTACATAAGCCCCTATTCCTGGAAGAAAAACCGGGGCTTTTGGATTCAGGCCAAGAGCTTTCATCCACATCCAGTGGCCCATTTCATGCACAAAAATAAGCAAAATTAAGGCTATGGCATAAGGCCATCCCCAAAACAGTGCATATAACCCTAGGCTCAGAAGAGGTCCAAATAACCAACTAATCTTGAAAAGAAGAAGCGCCTTCCAGGCTGCTAGTAAATAAAATTTGAACTTCAGGGCCAAAACGCCCACAATCCCCAGGCTGCCCAGTAATGTTTTTCGTTTTGAACTATCCTTATTTACAGACATTTTCTAAAGAAATTCTTCTCCGTTGCCAGATAAACATCGAGATTTAAAAATAGTTTACGGTCTTGATTATTCTGTTTCTTTGATTTTCAAAAAACTATCTAAAAACATAGAGTAATTGCCGATTGAATTGAATACAATGAAGCAATGGTATCTTCCGCTAGAACTAAGCGCAAATTCAATCCCTACTTCTTCATTGAAGACCAGTTTCGCGTTGGGATAGAACTGCTTGGTCAATGCATCATCCTTTTTGTACAAACCATCCAATACATTGTACGGGGAATTGTAAGAGGAGAGATAGATTGGCACGAGACAATTCGCCAGTGTTACATGATTGGCGTGAAGTCCTTCGTTGTTGTTAGCGTAACAGCGCTTTTTGTCGGTTTTGCCATGTCATTACAAATTGCTCGCGAACTCGTCCTTTTTGGGGCAGACACGGCTATTGGCGGTGTTGTTTCGCTTGCCTTAGTGCGTGAAATTGGGCCAATTACAGCGGGTGTCATGGTTGCCGGTAGAGTTGGCTCCTCTATTGCTGCAGAACTTACCAGTATGATGATTACAGAACAAATCGATGCACTTACAGTGATGCGTGTCAATCCAGTCCAGTACTTAGTGGTACCTAGGTACCTCGCTGGATTCTTAATGATGCCCATTCTCTCTATCTATGCTATGTTCATTGGTTTAATAGCAGGCATTCAAATTGCCCATATGGCTGCAAACGTTCCAGCAGCTACGTTCCTGGATTCTGTTAAACAAACAATACTTGATCGTGATTTCACAGTTCATTTCGCTAAGTCATTTATAAATGCCACCATTGTCATTATCGTCTCCTGCGCAATCGGTCTCAATACCCGTGGTGGCGCCGAAGACGTAGGTATTGCCACAACAAGAACTATCGTTTGGACAATGACATTGATCTTTATCTTCAACTATGTAGTCACCTCACTTACCTACGCACCGAGGTGAGCTGATGTTAGGGAAAAGAAAAAATGGCATTCCTCCTGGCGACGGGCCCATGATCTCTGCAAAAAATCTCGTAAAGAGTTTTAAAGAAAGACAGGTACTGACGGGAATTAGTTTTGAAGTCAAAGGGGGCGAAACCCTCGGTATCATCGGACCGTCTGGGTGCGGAAAATCAACTATTCTTAAGCTTCTGTGCGGACTCCTGCCAATAGATGGCGGGCAAGTAACTCTTCGCTCTGAAGACATTGGTCTTGTTTTTCAAGGATCGGCTTTGCTTAACTCTCTTAACTTACGGGAAAATCTTGCCCTGGCTCTGCGTAATCGAAAATTATCAAGAAAAGAAGAAGAGGCTGTAATCGCCGAGAAGTTGAGACTAGTTGGGCTTGGCGAATATATGTATGCCTATCCAACACAGCTTTCCGGCGGGCAGCAGAAACGAACGAGTTTCGCCCGGGCAATTGTTAACGATCCTAAGGTTATTCTTTATGACGAACCAACAACGGGGCTTGACCCGGTGATGTCAACAGTTATTGAAGATTATATGATTGAATTGGGAAAACATCTTAAGCCCGCTTCGATTGTGGTCACTCATCAATTTTCCACCTGGTCAAGAACTACCGACCGCGTGATGCTTATATATCAAGGTAAGGTACAGTGGGAGGGCAAAGCCAGTGAGGCATTAACTACAGACAATCCCTATATGAAGCAATTCGCCCACGCCACTCGTGAAGGTCCCATAGCTATAGAACAAAAAATAGAAACAGACGAGTCACTTGAGGACAAAATAGATAAGTGGTAAATATCAAACACATAGAATGTCGTAGGGGCGGATTGCATCCGCTCTCGGCGAAGAGGCATAATGTAGCGGCGCGCCATCGGTGCGCGCATGATTATTATAACGGAAATAGCAGCGAGAGTGAGGGCAGCGATGAGCCGGCCGGTGCGGAGCGGGAAATGAGCGGAGGAGGCGAAGGATGAGCCGACGGAGCGTTTATGGTAATGACAAAGGAAAAGCAGCGAGAGCGAGGATTGTGGTGAACAATCCGCTGCGGAGCGGGGAATGAGCGAGGGAAGGAATAGAGTAGCAGCGAGGCAACGACGACATGTGCGTCGGCCGCTGAGCGGGGAATAAGCGGAGGAGCTGAGGCTTGCCGAAGCGACGAAGCGATTACAAAGGGTACCGAGCGAGCGTTTAATATATGGAATCCACTTCTACTAGCACTACTGCCTCTTATACTAGCTACAAACCTAACTATGAAGTGCGGGTGGGGCTATTCGCAGTAATAGCTCTTATTATTCTTCTCTGGGGTTGGTCTTGGCTCAAGAGTTTTTCCTTACGCCCCCCACAATTATTCACAGTTCAATTTCACGATGTTGCCGGTCTCACTAAAAATGCTCCAGTGCAAGTTAATGGTGTGCGTGTCGGTACGGTGGAGGAAATTTTGCTTCACGGCAAAGGACAGGTCCTTTGCTCGTTGAGAATTCCCATAGAAAATACAATTATTCCTCAGGGCTCAACAATCACCATTCAGACGCAAGGACTCGTTGGACAAAAATATATTGAAATAACTTTGCCAGAATGGAAGGTCGATGAACCTCCACCGCCTCCTATTGAGCAAAATGCAACAGTTGTTGGACAAGATCCAGTACGCACGGAACTTTATATGAACAAGATCGCCGCTAATTTAAGTAATGTTACTGAAGCGCTCGGTAATACTAAAGCACGAGAAAGCCTTTCCAAAGCAGCTCAAACTTCTGGTGAGGCCATGGAAACCATTAAAGACGCAGCGGTTAAATTCAATAAGAATATGGACAAACTATCGGATGCCACCACTTCCATTAATCGAACGGCTAATGAGTTCACGAAAGGCGCTAGCAGCGCCAGTACTTTCTTTGATCAAGGGAAAACAACAATGGAACGGGTTTCGGGGTTAGCAGAAGATTGGCAAAAGACCAGTCACCGTTTAAACAAAATCCTGGCTAATCCTGCTTTTAGTGCTGATCTCAAAGATACCGCTCAACTTGCCCGCGACACCGCTGACAAAATTCAAAATGCAGTGCACGAATTAAATACTACCCTCACCGATAAACCTGTTAGGGATGACTTCATTGCTATGCTTAATAAACTTTCTACTTCCACAGATAATATTTATCACTCCATGCAGGTGGTACAAAACGTATCTGGAGATAAAGACCTACAAACATACTTAAAAGATGTGTTAGCTGATGCCAGAGATACAATGAATAAGGCAAACGATATTCTCAGCAAAGACACTTTCGTCTCAGATGCACGTTCAACTATGGCAAAATTGAGAACGGCAGCCGACGGCGTGGATGCCGCTTCAAAGAATATCAATGACGTATTAACGAGAAAACACATCCTTCTCCATTTGATGTTCGGTGGTAATAGTAAAAGGCCTAAACAAGTAAAAAGTAATGACCCCGGTTCTGTTGTGGACAAACCTACATCACCAGTAGCAGAGAGTACTCAGATCAAAATAAATGGAGAAATTAAACATTAAACAATGAATAATCGAAAAAGCAGCGAGAGCGAGGGCGGCGATGAGCCGGCCGCTGCGGAGCGGGGAATGAGCGAGGAGGCGAAGGTGCTGAGCCGAGCGAGCGGTTATGATGTAGAGAGGCAAGCTTTATGAGCTTTGAAACAGTCATTGGACTGGAAGTGCACGCCCAATTAAAAACGCGCTCCAAAATTTTTTGTGGTTGTCCAACCGATTTTGGGAAAGAACCCAATACCCAAGTTTGTCAAATATGCGTGGGTATGCCTGGAGTTTTACCGGTTCTCAATCGGGCTGTAATCAACTGTGCAATCAAAGCTGGATTGGCGCTCAATTGCACTATAAGCAATACCACTAAATTCGATCGTAAAAACTATTTCTATCCCGACCTTCCTAAAGGATATCAAATTTCACAGTTCGACCAACCACTTTGTCGTTCTGGACATCTAGTGATTAAGGGAAAACGCATTGGCATACATCGAGCCCATGTGGAAGAAGACGCGGGCAAACTTGTGCATGCTGGCGCAGCGGGTCTGCATGGCTCTGATTATAGCCTTGTCGATTTTAATCGTTCCGGTGTTCCGCTTCTTGAAATAGTGGGAGAACCAGATATCACAAGCCCAGAGGAAGCAAGAGAATATCTCGAAGAACTGCGAAATATCTTGCGATATGTCAATGTCTGTGATGGCAATCTTGAAGAAGGCAGTTTTCGCTGTGATGCCAATGTCTCGATGCGTCCCACTGGCTCAACAAAATTGGGAACGCGCACTGAAATTAAAAACATGAATAGTTTCCGCGCAGTACAAAGAGCATTGCAATCCGAAATAGAACGTCAAACTGGGGTTCTCATCAGTGGTGGCACCGTCCAACAAGAAACGAGACTTTGGAACGAGGCTGACGGAAAAACGCATGTCATGCGCTCTAAGGAAGAAGCTCATGATTATCGGTACTTCCCTGAGCCGGACTTAGTGCCATTAGTTATCGATAAAGCATGGATCCAAGAACTTCAGAATGAACTACCGGAGCTTCCAGAAGGTCGGCGTAGACGCTACGTTGATCAGCTCAAATTACCTGCCGATGATTCACATGTTTTAGCTGAAAACAAAGAGATTAGTGATTTCTTTGACGAGACTATTAAGGCGGGCGCACCAGCAAAAACAATTGCTAATTGGTTGCTGGGCCCAGTACTTGCTTATCTCAAAGAAAATAAAAAGGATTTTTCGGAAACTAAAATTACCATCCAAAATATGCTGGATTTATCAAAGGTTGTATCAGATGGCACCGTCGGCACCACCATTGCCAAGCAATTGATTGTCGAATTGCTTACAACCCCAATGAATGTTCCCAATCTTATTCAAGAACGGGGGCTTGCCCAAATCAGCGATGAAAAGGACCTGCGCAATACAGTTAGCACGATATTAGCGGCTAACCCCACTCAAGTAGAAGACTTCCGCAAAGGCAAAACAAAAGTACGCCAATTCTTCTTTGGGGAAGTAATGAAAGTTACGAAAGGCAAAGCCAATCCGGCTATTATCAATAAGCTTCTGGATGCGCTACTCTCGGAAGAGCCTAATCCTGTCCCGTAAGGGTCGATTGCATTGACCCGCTTTCAGAGATCCGCCCCTTGTACAAATGGTTCTGTGGATTCAAGGCTGAACTTGCATATTGGCTCTCTCTTGATGTTCGAGAAAAAGCACAATCTTAAATTGAACTTTTGACGGTATAGCGACGTTAAAGAGTTAGGGAACGCAATAACTATAAGCCAAAGAATTTAGGCTGCCCATTATTGCTATTTTGGCTGCCCAATTATATAATGAAGGAGCTGTTTGTGTTGAGAAGTTCACCAATTTCTCTTCGTGAATTCCAGGCACTTGTAAAATCCTGGGACTGCTCAATAGTTAAAACAACGAAGGAGTGGGAGGTAAAAGACAACCAAGACAATATGTGGGTTTCTGGCTTTGCCACAATAAGTGGTAGATATGTGAAAGTCATTTACATACGAAAGTTTTTAAAAGCAATTAGAAAGAAGCGAGGAGTTTGCGAATCTACAAAAGCATGATCAGGTAATTGACAAAATCAAGAGATTTTTTCGTGAAGAGTAACAGACCACTATGAACAAGCAAGCAATATTGAAAACAGCAATTTGTTATTGGAGCAAAGAAGATGACTGCTACATTGTAGAATCTCCGCTGCTTGAGCCAATTGCCGGTGTTGGTGAAAACCCGGAAGAGGCATTACGCATATTCAAAAATCTTCTTAGTGACGCATATGAAGCTTATCTTGAAGGTCGCATGCCTGGCTATGACAAACCTGGTAGACCGGCCAAAGGCAATGTAACGTTCAATACAGATTTACAACCAGAAACCAAAGAACGAATTCGGACCTTGGCTAGTCATATCGGTTGTTCTATGGGAGAAATTGTCGATTACTTGCTCTTTTATTATGACCATGTCAAACCCGAAACATCACGCAATCAAATCAAACACTCCCAAAGTTTGTCGCGTTCGAATAAAATCAATAGCCCCACCCTTGCAGGCATAAGTAAGAGATTAGCTAATCTTGAAAGTTTAGTGGAAAAAGTACATCAAGATATTCACAACGATTCTCGCCAGAAAAAACATAAACAACAACATGCTAATGCTTCTGTTCAAAATGCAATTCCAGATTTTTTGCAGCCTTAATAATAAATGTAACGGGAATACTTACATGACCATTTACAAAATCGATTTGCGCTAGCTGGCCTAGCTGCTATTGGTCTTATTAATGTTCAATGGCCAGCGGATCCATACGGGTGAAAGTTCTAGTCAAATCATTTAATTGCTATTAGAAAACGAGAAGTAAAAGAGCTGTGGTCGATTTGCTACTCCAGGCAGAACAATTTGATCATTTGACTTCCATCAAGCAAAAATGTCAGCCTTTGTTGACAATTTTTGAGATTCTTGAGCAAGTGAAGGAGTAAAAACATCTAATTAGGGCACGCTATGTTCCCAAAACACTATGCATAAGCATGGTCGAGAGATAATGTTGCCTAATTCTATATCAATGCGGGGTTAGCATATATTCTCTTCTAGGGAACCAGCAATGAATACGCTAGAGATCTTGAGTTGAAAATGGTTTCAAAATCAAATCATTTGCCAGAGAGGTCCCAAACACTAGCAGAGAGAACGAATAGCAAGCAATACATGCAAGCAAGTGCTTTGCATATGTTATTTTGCTAGCTAGTGAATTTGTGGTAAGGGGAAACGCCATGCTGCATTTTATTGCGTCGCCACCATACCCAGAATAACTCCTTGCAGAGGTTATTGTCTGCCGGTTGCCGAAATGATTCAGCCATATTAAGAACTCCGGGAGTTGAGACCAAAGGGCGTCCCGACTCCTAAACAAGCCCAGATGTCTTTCTCTGAAATAAATGCTCTGGCAGATTGGATCCGCCGTGAATCTCAGGAATGATGTTCAATGCCAGGGGCGGCAACGACGTCAATCGAAGGGGCATCACCATCGACGGTGGCACTTCTTCAACTCGACCAACACAAAGAACCAAGGAGTTCACGATCATGAACGCTCCTCGAAGCCGCGCTGCGTGCTCAGATTTGACCAAGTGGGACGCGGGGATTGAACGCGTTTATCCAGAGGCTGAGCGGAACACGGATCTGGCGACGGCTGAGGCGGCAATGGCGGCCATGCAGTCGTTTGCCGAATTGGCCTCGCCCAACGATTGCTCTAACGAGGCGATACGTCTCGTTCTGCAGCAATATCGAGAGTTGCAGAAGATACGCTCAGATCTGGATGCTTACGCTGTACTGGTTAGGGCAGCGGACCCACGGGGTCCCACAATCAAGCCAGTCCTAGAAAGGATCAACCAGATCGTTGGCCAATTCGTTCCGGTGCGGAACGCTACCTTGCTGGCCCTAGCCAAAGTGGCCGGGCCCAGGTTGGAATCTTTGTGGAAGGAGAACATCCCCCAGATCGCGTCGAACGTCGGAGCCGCCTCCCTGGAAGCACTACAGATGACCACGGAGGAAGCCAATCGGCGAAATGCGCTGGTTCGAGCATCTATAGCTGCCGCTAGAGAGGCTCTAGAGATGCATTCTCAGATCACCACCACTGCCCACTCCATCTTCAGCCGCCTGGATGCGCCTCCGTCAGCCGAGCAAAGCAAAGCCTATAGCGACTCGGTGATCGCCCTATATGCAGGGCGCGGAGATGCTTTTGCGGCGGCCATTCGGGTGGTAGCAGACGCCCAGCAGCCTCTAGCCCACGAGGGCGGTGCCGGAGTGCGAGACTATCTTGCACAAACCAACGGCGTACCTGAGATAACCTTCTCTGTCGCAAGCCGGGCGATACGAGATCACCTTGGACCTCTGCAGCGCTTCAACTCATGGAAGCGTCACCGGCTTGGCGGACGATTATTGCTTCCAGACTCGTTGCTAGGCAAGACGCCGTCTATTCCGGGACAGGCAGTGGCCATTGATAAAGCCTTTCGGTCCGTGCTTGAGGCCTGCAAGCCGCTTGGTCCTGATTTTGCTGCAGCTCTTCGCGAGCTATCGGCCGAGAGGCGGATTGATAGTTGTCCCAATCCAGAGAGAACTCGTCGCAATTTCGTGGGACGGCTGAAGGGGAAGCCCTTTGTCTTCCTCGATTATGATGGTTCCTTTTCGGCGATCAAAAAACTGTCCCATGAACTGAGTCATGCTGCGCATGATGTCCTGGCTGCGCAATGCCAATCGGCTCAGTTCGCCCCGCAAATCCGCCTATGTGCTGAGATTCCAGCTGCAGTGAATGAATCACTGTACTTCCTCTATTCCGTAAGTCGAATGACGACCACGACAGACAAAAACGTACTCCTTTTCCAGGAAGTGTCGGAGTGCATGTCACAGATATACCAGACGTGGTTGGCTGCTGAGTTCGAGATCCGTGCCTATGAACGGATCGAATCCGGAGATACATTCGACGCCCACTGGCTGTCGGCTCAGTACAGCCAACTGTTGCAAGAATTCTACGGGGAGTCCATGCAAGATCTCGAAGCTGCGGGGGCGCTCTGGGCCAATCAGGCACATTATTTCAACCAACCCCTCACCAGCTGGGTTTATCCATTGGCTCGGGCCATGGGATGGCGAGTGGTGGCAGGCATTCTTCAAGGAGGCGATATCGGAGCGGCCACTCTCCAAAGCTACCTGGAATTCCTCCGGGCGGGAAGTTCTCTTCCTACTGGAGAACTGCTGTCCAAGCTGGGAATCGATCTCAATTCTTGGCAGTGGATGCAAGCAGCTTTCGATCATCTCAGCAGCCTGATGGATCAGCTCGAGAGCGCTATCCCAGCGCCCTCGCGCTAAGGCTTGCCAGCAAGGTGACTGAAAAGAGCAGGGTCACGGTGGTTCCTACCATCCGACCCGACCCTGCTTTTCGGTCCGCTCTTTCCCGTATTGCAATCACATTGAGTTAAATCAGCATCTCACCCGATGTCCGGTTTAACTTATATTTGCTCGCTCGATCAGCGGAGACAGAAGTAGCGCTCCTCAACATGCCTCCAACACGGAGTCTGACAATGCCGAACTTCGAAGAAATGCGAGAACGCCTTTTCCAGGATGGCTTTGTTGTTTGGCACGATGCCATCCCTCGCCGCCTCGGCCATGCCATGGCAAACATGGTCGGTGATGCACCAGATCTTGCCAAAACCGGTCAATACAAATTCAAGCAGCGCTGGGCCCTGAGAAACTATCGCGATCGAGACATCGGTCCGCTGATCGAGTTCCGTAGGGATGACTGGCCCCAACAGCTCATGGGCACCAAAGGCTGGTGGGACCCACGCTATGCTGAGGTACCTGAAAACGTACCAAAGGATGAGGAACCCTGGTGGACTTGCGGTAGTATGACAACAGCTAGCGTGCTAGTGACAGTGATGACATTCGGCTGTCGCTTCCACCGCGACCGTTATGAGCACTCCAAGCCGCACCACCCCATCGACACCCATATTGCGGCATGGTCCAACCCCAACTGTGACTGGCAGATCAACCTCAACCTTAGCCGCGATGAGGACGACTGCCTGTGGGTGGTACCAGGAAGCCATAAGTGGGTGCATTTCGGAGATGAGAAGCGTCGCGCCCAACGCCCGCGTTTCTGGCCGGAGCCAGATGTCCCGATGGACTATGACCGGTTGGTGCGACTCTTTGAAGACGAGTGCGGGCAATTTGCAGACTCCCGGCAGATCGTCCTGCCTCCCTACGGCATGGTGGTTATGAATAACAAACTGCTGCATGCAGGCGGGTTGTACCGTCTCCCGGGGCAGCCATTTCGTGGCCGGGTCATGAAGCATGGACGGCTTACGTTCCACGATTTCCTCGATAACGCTGAGCACGAGCTTTTTCGGATGAATTTAGATGCTAAGGCGGAGGAGCGCGGCAATCGAGATCTCAGGTGGTGGGATCTAGCCGACGAAGTCCTGGCGGAGAAATCCATTCCCTATCGGCTCGGGGCATAAGTAATAACGATGAGCTGATCCAGAGTCAGCTGGTTCGAGACATACAACCACGAGCAGTGGCACGACCTAGCCTTCCCTGGGATGAGGGACACGGTCGGGCCACTGCTATTTCCATCCGCTGAGCCATCTTTCGAATATCCCAAAGAGTAACAACACGGCACGACAAGTATCTGGGGATCATAAAAGATCCCCACTTTCCCCATCCCTACATCGTTGGGATTTTTACACCATATCCTTATCCAAATTTTTGGCAAAATCTACTACATTATGTCATACTAACGTAAAAGAGCATTAACGCCCGTGCACCTGCACTACACTTATTTGGGATGTGGACTGCTTCATCAGCCCCGAACCTGAGAGGCTCAGAGTCCTCCGCAGATTCGGGGTTAATGAAATATCTGCTACAGAGTGATTGGGAACTCGAAATGGTGATTGGCAGCGCCTCCCCGGAAAATGACCGGTTTGGCGCGCATGAACCTGCCATGAACTGCATAAATTACGACGTTGGAAGCGTGCCCGCTCTGCGGGCCGCCTCGTGAGCCTGGTTCCATCCAAGGATTTCCTCGTAATCGCCGTCGAAGGACGACAAAGACGTCCCCACCATCTGGTCGACGGTCTCGATGCCGCGCTCTTCCATGTAGGCCAACATGCCGTCGCTCAGTTCCCTGACAGCATCGTAGCCATGCTTGTGCACGAGGGTGTAGATCTGTACAGTCCTCGCACCACAGCAGAGGAAATTTGCGGCCCGAAGCGGTGTATCACCGCCACCGCTGCCGGATACATCCAGGTTAGAATCGCGAAATTCATCCCTGATCATCCGGCTGACCTCAGCGCAAATCGCGACGTTGCGATAATGTACCGCTTCTCCAGATATACCGCCGATCATGGTCTTGTATACCACCTGCCCATTGATAAGGCACGGCACCGCGGGCATGGGGCGGGGGGGGGAACACCGAATGGTCGAACTCAACCACACCGTTCATGGTGTTGGCGGCCGTGATGTGGGCACCAAGTTTGCAAGCAGTCCGCGCCACTTCGACGATCAGGTCGAGATCGCCGTTTGGGGTGAGCTTGACGAGAATGGGCATATTGCCCACCACCTCTTGAGTCCAGCGGACAACGTCAGCAACGATCTCCGGGACCAGCCCCATGGCTTTCCCCATTCCCCTGTTCTTGAGCCCATGGGGGCAACTAACATTCACTGCGATGAACTTGACCCCCGTGCCGCGCTTGGGGTCGATGCCCGTCACCCCCGTCCCCCACACACACTTCTCGACGTGGCGCCTCCATATATCCTGGTCATAGCGGGCCATGAGCGACATGCCCACCACCCAGCTTTCGTCCTCGGCCGTCACTACAGAGATATCCCGCAGGAAACCATCGGGGTCACCCGCATAGACGACCTCGATGTTCTCCATGGTTTTCTCGTCGGGCGAAAAGGCATAGCGGCTACTGAGGTCAGGAGTGGGCTGATCGGGAATGGTTTTGCACTCTGCAAACCCGAATCCCGCGTTACGCGCTCGCCGCAACTGGTCGTAGGTTTGCGTACGTGGAGCAGAGGCCAGCCCGAACAGGTTGCTGACGGGGATGCCGCAAAGGGTCGACGCAAGGGACGCAGCCATGATTCTCACTCCTCTGGTAATGCGACGCAACCGGCAGCTTGCCAGCACGCCATTGGGTGAACAACGCACTTCTCAGAATCCTGCCGCTAAGCCCACGTCGCTTCAAGCACCAGTTTCCTCTACCCCACAAACAGGGTACAAAGGCAACCAGAGCTATCTAGCAAAACACGCCCAGCGACAAAACTCCAACACTTCAATCAGTCAGATCTCAACACCTCCACCTTATTGGAGATTGATATATAAAATCAATGATTTCCGAGCAATTTGATTTTCCATTCTAGACACTAACAATTCCTAGCAAAACGACATAATTACAATAGATTGAAGTCTCTGGCGATAAACAACAGAGCAATAAAATACTTAGCCACAACTAATCTTTAGGATTTATTTCTTAGATGAAAAGAAGATCGTCTCGTTGCGCTAGCTAGCATATTTGCAGGATGTACTAAGCAAAAGATTGAACTTTCTGTCTTCTTAAACGTTCAAGAAGATAGAGCATGATTATCTGAGGAATTTAGGCTGCCAAATAATAAATTTTGTCAGAAATTCTCGATCGAAAAACACAAACTAGAAATCTCCGCTTAGAGCTGATATTGCAGGGGTGAAGAAGATGTTGATTGATCAATCCAAATACTTATGCAAGAAAGCAGCACTGCGAGAATAGGCTAACATTGCAGATTTGCGATCATATGAAGCTCTTTGATCGCAGTTGAAGCCGTGATGAGCGCCGCGATAGACATAGATGGTAACCTTTGGATTGCCTGCCAGAGCTTTACGAATTTTTTCTATTGCTTCCGGAGGAATATGATCGTCAATTTCTCCAAAGTGTAGAAGCAAGGGACAATTGACATTCTTCGCTTCGTCCAATGCCTGATCGATGCCACCACCATAATAACCAACAGATGCATCTACCTTGCCATGAGTAGCTAGTTTGTAGGCAAAGTGTCCTCCCATACAATAACCAACTGCTCCCACTTTTCCGTTGACCCCAGGTAATGCACGTAAGGTAGTAGCCGCATCAGCTAAATCTGATGCTGCTTGCTTCCAATCAAGTTTTTGATAATACTCAAAGCCTTTCTTCATGTCATTTTCGTTATAACCCAATTGCACACCTGGTTGCGTCCGCCAAAAAAGATCGGGAGCAAGTGTGATAAAACCTTCACGTGCATAGAGGTCTGCTACATCTTTGATGTGATCATTCACACCAAATATTTCTTGAACAATAATTAGTCCCGGACCGGAGCCACTTTCTGGACGACATAAATAGCCAGAATAAGACTCACCATCAATTGTTTTAATACTAATATTTTCGCCAGACATCATGAGAACCCCAGGTCAATCACTCATATAGATTATGGATGCTAGCATGCATAATTGAAAAAGGATTATCTCTTGATGACTAGTGATAATAAAATACTGAAAGCGTGCTAGATTCTTATGAAGGTATGGTTCTCAATTGTTAAGATTTTCAGCGAATCAGAAAATGATGCTCAATAGTTATTTAGCAAGCGTCTTGCTGTGTTTGCCTTTGGCTGTACCATCATTCGCTTATTATTTTCAAGGTTATTATTGTCCGAAAATAATGGTCTCACCAATGAAGGATGACAAAGTCTATTCTCCTGTTGGGCTTGGCATTGTTACTTCTAAAGCTGGTTTTCGTATACATCCAATTACAGGGCGAGGGGACTTTCACAGTGGTGTCGATCTCGCTGCTAATTTAAATGATCGAGTTTACTGCTTACTAGATGGAGTAGTGACTCGCGTTGGCTATCGTGGTGCCCTAGGGGTAGCAGTGGAAATTTATCACTTTTATCCAAATATAAGAACGATTGTTGGTCACCTTAATGCTTACAGTGTCATCCCGGGTCAGAGAGTGCGACGTGGACAGGTAATTGGCTATGCTGGCTCTACGGGTAGATCTACGGGCGTGCATGTACACTACACTGTGATTAAACAAGGCACAGGTGAATACATCGAACCAATGGCATTTTTCCGTACTGTTCCTAAATACATCGCTGCCATGAACACATTTCGCGCTCGAGCAGCAATAGCTATGAATATGAAAAAATTTAACGAAGAAAAACTGAGCGATAAACAAACAGACACTGATAAAGAAGACTTGCCACCATCAACTGGCGAAGTTCAACCACCATTGCCAGAAAAATAGAGGGCACAGGTACATGCAAGCTGTTCATCCCCGGGGGCGCAGGCGACCCGCCTGCCCTCGCAGCGAGAGCGAGGATTGCGTTGAGCAATCCGCTGCGGAGCGGGGAATCAGCGGAGGAGGCGAAGAATGAGCCTCCAGAGCGACTTTATAAAGATTGCCGCGCGCTCCCGGGAACAAGTTTCGGATTGGTTCCGAACTTAATACAGTCAAGTAACTCTGTGCCCTCTATTTAAATTCCGAGATCAGCTTAAATCTTATTTCAAGACCTAAATTGACGAGGGAGACTGAGCAAGATGCTTAGCTTCTCTCGCTTTAAACTGCTAATCACAAAATCTCTCCTTTCACCAATAGAAAGAATCTCTCGCGCATTCACATGTCGATGATCTCTAACTATTTGGCTATTATGCAAAAGTGCTTCTATTTCATAGGACACACCATGCAATTCTTTGTTTTCTAATGTAATCAATACTCCCTCCTTTATAAATTTGTTTACCGTACCGGAAACTGTTTGACCCACTTGAAGCGTTTCGAAATACTTGGCTCTCAGTTCCCAAAAGGCTTTTTTCTGGCTGAGGATAATCGCTGT
>Ga0206887_10177_pt1 | contig 14824 bp, 8 predicted proteins | sample Alteio_BWOrgHeat_89_FD_153248 | JGI IMG/M metagenome (GOLD analysis project Ga0206887, IMG submission 153248) | Enriched cells from forest soil in Barre Woods Harvard Forest LTER site, Petersham, Massachusetts, United States - Alteio_BWOrgHeat_Nextera3 ...
ACAATGTGGTCGGTGTTTTCTTCTACGGAATGCAGCGTTACCGTTGCTGAGGGAATGACCGAACCGGTAGCATCCTGCACCGTGCCGCGAACGGTTCCGAACGTTGATTGTGCATTGGCGACCGCGGCCATGGCGAGAGAGAGCACAAGGGCGTGCAATCCGTGCTTGCGAGTAGAAGCTTTAGGCGGACCGCCGTGACCGAGATGTTTGGTGTGGATGAGCCAGCGGAGATAGGTGACGGAAGGTGTCGAAACCGTACCTGTGCGGTGCGTATCGCCCTCCTTCTGAATTGAGTTCTGCATGAAAAACCTCCTTCGGTAAAAGACTCCGATAAGGCAATTTCAAGACAGATCAGATCAGGAAGGCATAAGGATCGTCGTAGGAAATCGTAAAGAATATGAACTATTTGCAGGAGAGCTGGATTATCCCCCTGGCCACGAAGCATACTCCTGCCGCACACGTTGTCTCAGTGGGAGGATTGTCCGAACTGAATCCTGGCTACAATGCGCGACGAGAAACAAGAGAACAACATAGAGTTCAAGGGGCTTGCCCAAAATTCAGTGTCGAGGCGTTGAGTAAGAGAATGTAGCCTGCCAAGACAGCGGTCCCACCGAAAACCGAAGCATCCTGTTGTGAGCCGGTGGCACGGTAGAGGCAGGCTTGGAAACACGCATCGCCCTGCACTTCGAGATAGGCCGCAAAGGCGATGACGATGATCGTACCCAAACCGGATCTTGCCCAATTCTGAAGGTCTGCCATACGCCTCGCGTTGAGGTTTAAAAGTGGAAGATAAGGTCAGTAGCGACTGTGAACTGGTTCTGCCGAGTCCCGTTGTCATAAGCTCGACGATCCCATGCACGATCAAAGCGGATTTCCGGCCGTATCTGCACGGTTGTGCCAATCCAGTGACTCAGCATCAGCGTCTCCTCCGTGTATTTCGTGGCATAGCCTGTGCGCTGGCCTTTCTTGTCGTTGAGAAAGTCGCTTCGCAGCGAGATGAAATCATGCGGGGACAGCTGCTTGTTCAGGTAGTTGACGACTGCCCACTCCGGCGCAAAGCATCGCTGCAGGCCGGGTCGGCAGTTCGCGCCATTGGTACCTTTTTCCGGAGCGATGGAGCCGTTGGTGTTGGGGACATCCCGTTGTGACATGGAGTAGATCTCGGTTGCCATGTGCCATGTCTTGTTGAACTTGTGATACCAGGTGCCGTCGTACATCTGCAGGTTATTGAAGGCGTACTTGCCGTCATTGATACCGTTCGCGCACAGGTAGAAGTTGTCGTTCACATTTGTCGTGGTGTAGCTTACGCAGCCGGTGAACGCCGGTTTCGCGTCTGGCGTCCAGGGAGCCACGTCATGACTGGCGGATACACCCGCTTGCACCGTCCATCGATCATTGAGTTGAATGGTCGCAAGAGCACCCGTATCGGTAAAAGGGTCCACGGCGTATAAGACCGAATGGCTGAACATGTAGTTGTTAGGCGTGAGCTGAGCTTCAATACCGGGAATCGAAATGTACCGACCGATGCGCAGGTTCATGCCCCGTCCGACGTGTGGAAAGTAGACATCCACATATTCAAGAACGGGATCGAAGCCGTACTGGCGATTGTGGTCAATAAGTTGTTGGCTGAAGTAACCTTTGTTCGTCGTGGAGCGATAGTCGGTGCCGAAGAAGCCCGTGAGATGAAAGCCCCAATCCACGTGATCGCGCTGCACGGAATCTGGTAGTCGCTCCACATAGACGACGGCTTGCCCAAGCTCGACACGGTTGGAATAGATGTCATTGGTCTCCGGATAATTGCGATCCCGAGATGTGGAGAGATTGGCCGTTGGTTCAATCCATCCATACACCTTGGTGCGACTGGTTGCACCGTTGATGGCAGTCTGCAGAGGGTAGACATTTCCATCAGATTCGCCAATCGTTGGCGAGCCACCGTATGACCAGTCGGCGCTTGGGAAGGGTGGGGAATTGAGCGGCGAGGACACCCCGCGACGTGGAGCGGCAGGACCGGCGACTGCGGTTCCGTTCCAATCGGTGCGGTAAAAGTCGATCCACCGCGTAAGAAAGGGCTTCTTGTCCGCCGTCGCGGACGCCGTCTGTGTTGTGCTCGCTTGCACTTCTGTGCGTGTCTCGGGTGACGTGGTCTGTGCGCATGCGACGCTGTAGTTCATCGCAATCGCAAGCGAACAGGTGATGGCTAAGACAGCGACGTTCTGGATACAGATTCTGTTCATCAAGTCCATTGTGGCGTAGAGCTGCCTCCAGAAAACTCCACACAGTGAGATGCTAAAGTGGCCGACTTGTTGACCGATCAAAACTACTCCCAACGTAAGAGAAGACGCAGGAGCTGTATCGATTGCTTCTGTGAATAACGAAAAGTTTGAATTCAGAGGATCCTCGGTGCACTAGAGGCGAGCGGAGGAGGCCTTGGATTTTGCAAATGCACCGACCGAAATTACGGTCATCCGAAACGGTCTCTCGGTTGTCCGCCAATGCGCTTTTCTTGACGCGCTACATAAAAGGGCCCACTTCTTAGAAGCGGCTTCAGAAAAGATTTGAATCCTTACGATTTCGTTGTCGACTGATCGACGAGGAACGGTTCAGCGTCGATCTCCAATGGCTCGTCTCGCCGCCGGATCAGCAAGAAACCCGAAGAACGAATGGAGAGAATCAACGATGGTTCTTCTTTGTCCGAACGACCGTACTTCGGCATGAGCTTCACTTTTTGATCGACAGTCCTCCGTGAAGATGCAGAATTCTTCAGGGTGGTATCAGCTCTCGATTGACGTTAGGTCCGTGCGGCTGTACGTGTTGCCTCGAACGGCATCTATCTGGGTCAGATAGATCGGGCGATTCTGCAATTTCGATGCATTCATCAATATTGGCGTGTACGACCTGTCTAAGACTGCGGTTTCACGAGCCGTGATGAGGAAGGATTTGATCTTGATTGGCTTTTGAGATGCTGGCCTGTCAAAAGGAGTATCTGAGCGCGAACTGCATTGATCGAGGACTGTTGGTTTGCGATGTTGCTACGCCCAATGTGGGCGAGGTGATGCCGCCTCCTCCTGTACTGAAGAGTGGATGGTTGAACAGATTGAATGCTTCCGCACGGAACTGGAGCTGGTGTTCTCCAATGATCTGGAAGTTTTTGATAACGGAAAGATTCGTTTGGAAAATCCAGGGCTGCCAACCTACAGAACGCGTGGTGCCATACTGGCCGGCGGCAGGCTGCGCGAAGCATGCAGGGTTGAAGATGTTGAATCGCGTGCGATGAAATCCCTGCATCGGATTGCAGGTGAGATTCGCATAAACAGAATGGTAAGGGCTCGTATCCGCGTTGTTGTTTGCCGTTACGGTGATTGGTTGGCCGGATGCAAAGTACTGGAGGCCCGCAAGCTCCCAACCACCAATGATCATGCGGTTGATGATGTTGTCTGAGTTCAGGAAGCGTTTGCCGGGACCGAAGGGAAGGTAATAGATCGGGCTGATGTCGATGTCGTTCTTACGGTTGAAGCTGGCAGGGCCATACGTCAGTTCTGGGTGGTAGATCGACTGAATATCGCTGTTGTCGCCGTCGATGCTGTTCAATGCCTTTTGGAACGTATAGGCGACAAGAAGCTGGAAGTCTCTAGAAAGTCTCCGATCAAGCTTCACTCCCAACGCGTGGTAGTTCGCGCTGTAGGCATTGAGTTGGCCGTCGATAGGACCTCCGCTGGGATAGGGACGGACGTCGAGTTTGCCGGACGTATTTCCTGCAGAGAGTGCTATTGGCTGGTTCAAGTCAGCGCGTGCAGACTGGTGACGAGTCACGTTGCCGAGGTACTGCACTGTGAGCATTGTGCTGCTTCCAAGTGTCCGCTCGACGTTCAGATTCCATTGTTGGGTGGATGTGTCCTTGAGCGTGGGAGTGATGGAGTAACCACCCTGGCCCGGAACCGACGGCGGGTTGGCGATGAATAAGTTCTGAATGTTTACGGGCGATTGAATGTTCAAGCTGTAGCTCTGTGCCACCACGTTGGGAGAGTAGAGCAGCATGAACTGCAGGTTGTTGTAGAGGATGGGCGCGTAGTAAATGCCATAACCACCGCGGATGGCAGTGTGATCTGATGCCTTGTAAGAGAAGCCCACACGAGGTCCCCAGTCGTTATAGTTTGCGTTCCATGCGCCGGACCGATTGGAGTTTGTTGCAAGCAAATAGAGAGCACCACGGCCGTTCTTGTCCGTGGGCGGATTGATGTAGTCATAGCGCAGGCCGAAGTTCAGTGTGAGGCGTGGTGAAGCTCGCCAATCATCCTGAACGAAGCCGGAGACATCGAATTCGCGGAATGCACCGGCCGAGTTGCCCGTCAGGCCGCTGCCCCTGACGGGGAATCCGAGTTCGAGATCCGCAAGCGCATTGCCTTGATCTGATGCGCTGCGCTTGCCAGCGACGTACTGTGAAGTGGCTGTTCCATCGAACGTGTAGTTGCCATTATTTGTGACGACCCAGTCACCATTGAACTGAACACGGATGAATTCACCACCAAAGCTGATGGTGTGATTCCCGTGTGTCCAGGTGACCTGGTCTGTGAACTGATATCGGTTCTGGATGGCGCCCTGCGGGGAGTAGGGGTCGCCAAGCGAGGTATAGTTCGACACCGCAATCGCGGGCGGTGTCGATTGCTCCAGCAGGGGATTGAGGTTGTTCAGTCCATAGAAGGCGGCGTAGTTTTTTGCACCTGTTCCTTGTTGTGTGCGGAACAGATTGCTGCGGTTGTAGCCAACCCTGAACGCGTTAACGATGCGATCGTTGAAGATCTGCGTGTCAGTGATGGAAGCGTTCGTACCTGTGAGGGGAACACTGATGCCAAACAGGCCGGGCGTGATGGTGGTTCCGCCGCCCGAGTGGCTGTTACGAGCGACCGTGCCGAAGAGTTGGTTCTTCGGTGAGATGTTCCAGTCGCCTCGAGCAAGGTACTCGTCATAATTGCTGCTCGACGGAAGATTGATCCGATAGTTGATGTTGTTCACGAGCGGTGCGTTCGGCAGCGGATAGTTTTGCAGCCACTGTTGCGCGAACGCGCTGATCGCAGGAATCCTGTTACCCGGAAATGGGTTGGAGGTGCCGGTTGCCGCGTTGTAGGTGGAAGGATCGTAAATGGTTGGATCAGCCGAGAAGTCTCCGCCACGTTCTGCCAATGTAGGAACGCGATTCTGTGAGAGTCCGGAGGAGTGGCTGCGCAGGCCGGAGTAGTCAAAGAAGCCGAAGATCTTGTTGCGGTAGATAGGACCGCCGATGTTTCCACCGAAGAGGTTGTAGCGCAACGGAGCTTTCGTGGTCGCAAACCAGTTCTTTGCGTTCGCTGCATCGTTTTGCAAAAAGTCATACACGGTGCCATGGAACTTGTTGGAACCGCTTTTCGTGATGACGTTGACGACGGCAGGCTGCCGGAAGATGGCAGGAGCGTTGCTGTAAAGCGTGTTGACTTCTTTCGCTGCCTCTACGGACGCAAGGATGTTTGCCGTTTGTGTCAGAAGGTTGGTGTTATCGATACCGTCCTGAAGAAACTGCGTCTGGTTCGGACCCAAGCCGGAGAGGATGACTGCGTTGCTTGTCTGGCTGTAGAAGCTCTGGTCACCAGCCGATGTGGAAGCGTCCGTGCCGGCCTGAGAAGCTGGCCCCAGCGTTGCGATGCTGAGAATGCTGCGTCCGCCATTGGGAAGCGTGGTTAACTGCACGCTGTCTACGGACGTAGCCAATTCATGGCTGTCTGTCTGCAGAGCGACCGATCCTGAGGAACTGGTTACCGTGACCTCATCCGAAACGTTGCCAACCTTCAGGTGAACGTCCAGGTTGAGACCACCCAGAGTTAGCGAAGCCGGGAGTACCGTCTTGGAGAAGCCTTGCACGGCGACCGTTACACGGTATGAGCCGACAGTTAACGAGGGGGCAGAGTAAAAGCCGTTTGCGTCTGTCGTGACCACGCGTGTCGCCGTGGTTTCCACATTCTGGATGCTGACAGGAACGTTGGGCATCGCGGCGCCCGAGGCGTCCGTTACGGCTCCTGAGAGGGTGGAGAGGTTGGTCTGTGCGTATGCCTTTCGCTGGGGAATTATCAGAACGCACGCTGAAACCAGAGTTGGAAAAACAAAGCCGGCAAGTGTCGCCACTCTTCGCAGCTCCGCACACCGCATCTGTGCCGTTTTCTTTTCGCCGTCCGCTACCGGCCGCATCACTTCCGAAATGAACCAGGGTCGCATCTTTACCTCCAAATCACAGCAACTGTGAAAGACCTTTTTTATTGCTTCGGCAAGCTCTAAGGTCCGTCCGAATCGACTGTCAATGTTCAGGAGGTGTGGTGTAGGTACGGTGCTGTACGGACGTGTTCCCTATGTTCGTCAGTACCTTACGAGGCAAGGCACTCCGCCTTGACCGCAAGCTTTGGCCAATCGCGGACGTGAAATTACGTTTTGACAATAAGACACTGCCCAGTGTCAGAGACTGCGATCGCTACCAGACTTTGCTGGCAATTACCTGGACTGACGTGGGGGAGCAGTTCACCAGCGAGGTATGGAGGACCAGCTCGATGTTTTTGCTCAGAAGGTCTGACCTGGGAATACCGGATAGCGCCTTCATCTGTACGGGATCGGTAACGAAATCCGCGACCGCATGTGTTCCGCAAGTGGAAAGGCCCGCAATGGCCAGCACCGGAGCTCCAGCTTTCGAGTCCATCACGCGGAATACCAGAGCGTAGTCATCCATCATGCGGGGTGTCATCTCTGCTTTCAGTGGGTTATGCCACCGCCGGTGAGCTCCCGCGCGTTCACGGATTCCAAAGCCCCGGTCGAAATAAAACGGAAGACTCTCATTCATGACCCGTGTCCAGTAGTTGTCGAAAGAGCCGATCAGAATCAGCGGCGACCCTTTCAGGTCCATGTAAGGAAGATCTGGACCGGATCGCATCACTGGAGTTCGGTTGTACTTGCTTAGAAACGCGGAGACTCGGATGTCGGCGTATACCGAGCCGGTGAGCATACCTTCACCATACGAGAAGACCTGATTCGGCCCCATTTTCGGCAAATCGGCTGTGGGAGGTTCCGGTACGCGTATCGGCCAGTAAAGGTCTGCGGCGGATGAAGCTTCGTCAGCTGGCGATTCGGGTTCATAGACAGGCATTGTCCCGGTGTAGATATAGACGGGCTGCTTGCCCTTTATGATCGGAGCCCACAGCGCATCCATTTCCTGCTGTTGGGGCGGCAGGAAGAACCACCAAGCTCCCACTAGAACTATGGCAAGCACCGCCGCGATGGACGCCACTTGGAAGGTTAGTTTTCTTCGGGAAGTGGAGGGAACAGCCGTCGCGGAATCCGACTTAGGGGCTATATGCTGTGGTGTTTCGATTGCCGGGACGATATTCGTGATCACCGGAATGGACACGGAGGCGGGTTTCGTTCCGCCGAGAACCGACTGCGTGCGCTTACCCTTCGTGACCGGTCGGGATACAAATGCGGGACGATAGGTCCCGTTTGGGATCACAATCTGGATGGGGGACTGCTCTGCAGTTGCACCATCGTAATACTGGGCAAGTCGTTTCCTGAGAAGGCCCATCCGGGAACGAACGATTGGATCTTCGGTCGTGTCGTAATCGGGACGGCGGCCGAAGACGTAGATCCCAATCATCCTCTCCTTGAGGGTTTCGTCATTCCCCTTAATCGTCTCTTCGACGACGTATCGCAGGAGTGTCTGCAACTGCTGGCTGTCTTTGAAGCGCGTGCTGCGGAGGATCTGATCTAACGTTTCCGCAATCTGTTCAGAGGAGTGATGAACTTCGCCCTGCGACCGTTCGCAGGTGGCTTCGATCTCCTTTATGGCAAGCATCGCTTCACCTCGAATTCCGTCTATTTCTCGGCAGCACCGGAAGACGTTGAATCGTTTCAGAGGAGCCATGATACAGCACCGCACCTGCACTGTTCCGGCAGGACGTTGACAGCATGAAGGTGGCTGTCCGAGGGTGGGAATCGCTACAGGAGAAATCGAAACTGCCACAGTGTGCGGTGAAAGGTTTCTATTCTTCCTTGCCGTCCTCAGCCGGGCAGGAGGGAATTCGACACACATTCCCGCGACACCGGCTATTGAAACGAATCAACCAGAAGTGCCAAGCGAAGGAGTTTTGTGCATCGTAGGGAATTCATTGCCAGGGCTGGCGCCACGCTGTTGCATGGTGGACTGATTGGAACTCAAGCCCCCATAAAGCCGCCAAAGGCAGATGCCTGCATCACCGCAGCGTACTACTTCGGAAATTTCCATGTAGATCCTCGGAATGAGGTGGCTCACGGCAAGGGGTGGACGGAATGGAACCTGGTCAAAGCTGCCACGCCGCGGTTCGCTGGTCATCATCAGCCAAAAGTGCCGCAGTGGGGCTACGCTGACGAGGCCACCCCGGAAGCCTTCCGACAAAAGATTGACGCAGCCAGCAAACATGGTGTCGACGCTCTAATCTTCGATTGGTACTGGTATGAGGACGGGCCGTTCCTCAATGGGGCCTTGGACAAGGGCTATCTGATGGCCCCAAACAGTCGCGATGTCCGATTCGCACTGATGTGGGCCAATCATGATTGGATCGATCTGCATCCAGCTAAGCTGGATAGTCCCGGTAAGATCCAGTTTCGCGGTGGGATTTCACGCAAAGCGTTCGATACGATGTGCGATCGTGTCGTCCAACTGTTCCAGCACCCCTCCTACCTCAAGCTGGATGGCGAGCCTTATTTTTCTATCTATGAACTCTTTCGATTTATCGAAGGTATGGGTGGTGTATCACAGGCCGCGCTCGCACTGGATGGTCTCCGTCAAAAGGCGCGCGCTGCAGGTTTTCACGGCGTCCACATCAACGCAGTCACCTGGGGTGTGAAGCTTTTGCCGGGCGAAACGGAAGTACACAATTTGCCACAACTCCTGAAGCAATTGCGAATTGACAGCACCACGTCTTACGTATGGATTCACCATGCACAGCTTTCAAAGGAATTCCAAACGGAATACGAAGACGTGCGGCGACAGTATGAGAAGTACCGCGACCATGCCTCTGACGATTTGGGCTGTATGTACGTTCCGAATGTAACGGTTGGCTGGGACGCCTCGCCTCGCACATGCCAGACCGATAACTTTCGTGTGAGCGGCTACCCCTTTACCTCGGTAGTCGTAAACAACTCTCCGCAGGCCTTCGAAGATTCCCTCCGTTCGGCTAAGAAATTTGCTATAGAGCATCTACCCGCAGGCAAGCGCTTGGTCACGCTCAATTCATGGAACGAGTGGACAGAGGGCAGTTACCTGGAGCCTGACATGGACCACGGGACTGCTTATCTGGATGCCATCCGTAAGGTATTTGGATCTTCTTGATGGATGTCGCGGCTTCAATAAGCACCAGAAACATAGGCGATAAGTTCGGCTATTACAGCTGCCATAGAGCGGCCATCTGAATGTTAAGCGCAAAGCTTTTGAATCTGCTTTACATCGGATCACAGGATGCGGTCCCTGAATGCGATAGTAGGCAGTGACGTTTGCTCCCGTTTCCGGCAGCCAGCATTGGCGCAGGCAGCAGCGACACCAATAGAAAAAGTAGATGGATGGTCTGTGCCCTCCGCGATGTGGTGCATACCAAGGTGGAACGCATTCTTGCGTTTCGTTCCTCGCTGAAGAGCCACTTCTTCTGTATCCATAAACCTTGTCTCCGGTATTGCGTGTAAACCATGTCCCCGGTACCTACAAGGGCTCCGCACCTGGCGCGGCGAAAGGGGTATCCCCAGTCTTCCTCGCTGCGCTTGGTTTGGGCGTACCCGCCTCAACGCGATCTCGGCTAGATTCGGCATCGAAAGTTTTTGCAGACAAGTAGAACGCTAAGGTTGATCGTTGAGAGAACCGCTCGAACACCGGTCATCTTTTTGGAGCAAGCTATTTCCCGCAACGAATCGTCATCCAAGAGAGCTAGGTAGAGCGGCACGTGCCCCCTGCTTTGCAAGAGCGCCGTGTGGAGAGGCCATTTTGGGAGGCTGGAAGCAAGTGACGGAACGGGAAATCGTCGATCTGTGGAAGCAGGCAAATTTGCTCGGCGAGGAGGTTTACCTCGCCACGGTGGTTTTTGTGGAGGGCTCCTCCTATCGCAAACCCGGTGCACGTATGCTTGTTGCCGCGTCGGGGCGGAGAGCCGGAACAATTAGCGGCGGATGTCTTGAGGCAGAAGTCGCAAAGAAGATTGGCTGGCTAACTTCCGAAGGGCCGACAATTCAGGAGTACCGGTCATCCTTCGATGATGAAATGGAAGGGGCGGCGCACGGACTTGGTTGCGGTGGAACAATCTGGATACTGATGGAAGCTGGGGATAGAGCAGCCGCAACATTGCGAGCAATTGAGGCTTCTCTAGTTCACAGAAAGTCCTTCGCGGTCATGGCCTCTCTCCGCGGACCCGAGTTGGGAACGCGTGTGACGCTTCCTCTCGATAGCGAAGGTGAGGGCATTGATGAAGCTTCGGGACTGCCCGAGGAAATCTTAGAGGCGGCAAAGTTAGTCGGAACGACTCGGCATCCCTGTCACCTGGGCATGGACGACTCAGTGGCTTTGCCAAGCCTTATCGTACTGCCGATCCTGCCGCCGCTGCGCCTCCACGTGTTCGGCGCCGGCGATGATGCTGTCCCGTTGGTCCGGCTCGCAGTCGAATTAGGTTGGGAAGCTATGGTCTGGGATGGCCGGTCCCATCTTCTTCGCCAGCCTCGATTTCCCACTGCCAGCTTGCATTTGATTCGGTATCACGCCTTCGGCGGGGCAGAGGAACACCACGATCTACAAGTTGTAGATGATCTTCCCGAGGTTGCAGCAACAGACTTTGCCGTTATCCTTACCCACTCGTATGCGCAGGATGGTGCTTTGCTGCAAGCGCTGATTCCAAAGAATCTTCGTTATCTGGGAATTTTGGGACCGCTTCATCGCACACGTCGACTTTTGATGGACAAGGTACACGTCCCCGGCCAGACGGTGGAAGAAATCCTTGAGAAGCTATATGCGCCGGTTGGCTTGGAAATTGGATCCTATGATCCAAACACAATTGCCTTGTCGATCACGTTTGAGATCCAAGCCGTGTTGGCGAAGAAACAAATCAGTGTCTCGGCGATGCCGGACTGATCGTGATCGTCACAACTTTCGATGCTGGGCCACTGTTAGTCGCATAGCCGCGCACCTCTATTCTAGTACGGATAGAATCGAATAAAGTCGTAGAATGGTTACCCGGAAGACTTTCCCCCTGCCGTGCCTGATTACACTAGCGTTCATCGCCTGCACCCTGCCGGCCGCGATTCACGCCCAGATCGCGGGTGAACTTAAGGGCCGCGTTACCGATGTGTCTGGCGCTGGCGTGGTTGGCGCTCACGTCACCCTGACGCAATCTGCTACCGGTGTTCGGCAGAGCATGGTGACCACCAGCGATGGCTCCTACGACTTTGCGCAGCTTGTCTCTGGCGCTTACACCATTCAGGTGCAGAGCGCAGGCTTTGCTTCGTACACGCGCAACGGCATCACTGTAGTTACCGGCCAGACAGTGGGGCTTGATCTTCCGCTTACTGTCAGTGGTTCTGACTCCACTATGGTGAGTGGAGACGCGCCGTTGCTGCAATCACAGACCTCGAATATCCAGACCACAATTCCTGGCGGAACGGTGCATGCCCTGCCGCTCAATTCCCGCAACTTCATCCAGCTCGCACAGCTTGCACCGGGTGTGGCTCTACCGCCGGGGACGCTGCTGCCGCGCATCAACGGTGGGCGTCCGCGTACCAACGAGTATCTCTTTGACGGCACCAGCGCACTGCAGCCTGAGCCTGGGCAGGTTGCCTTCTTTCCCATCCTCGACGACATTGCAGAGTTCACGATCCAGGCAAACAACGTGCCTGCGGAGTTCGGCCGCTTTAATGGAGGCGTGGTTAACGTGGGTACACGGAGCGGCACGAACCAGTGGCACGGTAGCCTGTTTGAGTACATACGCAACGAAGCCTTGAATGCCAGGAACTACTTCACCGCCGCGAACACACGCAAGCCAATGTATCACCGCAACCTGTTCGGTGCAACGCTCGGTGGCCCCGTATTGCACGACAAACTGTTTGTCTTCGCTGACTACCAAGGCATTCTGCAGCGTATTGGCGTTACGCGCATCTCTACGGTTCCAACGGTAGCTATGCGTGGCGGAAATTTTAGCGGCGTCAGCAAAATCTACAACCCCAACACAACAGCCACGATTGGTGGTCGTCTGTTGCGGACAGAGTTTCCCAACGACACCATCAATATTCCGCTCGACCGCACAGCGGTTGGGCTACTGTCGCGTTTTCCCCTGCCTACCAGCAGCGGTGCCGCCAACAACTACAGCCGCGTTGCGAATGATGACGACCATCAGCAGCAGCTTGATTTCCGCATCGATGGCGCACGTGGGCAGCACGACCGGGCCTTTGCTCGCTATACCTACTATCACGAGGTAGAACAGCCAGCAACACCTCTGCCGGACGGCTCTGGCGCCATCAGTGGCTCCGTGCTCAACGCGGGAAATGTAGCTGGCCTCACGCACATCACAGGGCAGCAGATTGTGATCAGTGAGACGCATACGTTCACTTCATCACTGTTGAACAATCTTCATCTGGGCTATACGCGTCGCGGCAATACGCAGGCAGGCACTACGTTGGGTAACTCGGCGTCCAATGCGCTGGGCATCCCCGGAATTCCAACGAATGCCGCGTTCAACGATGCACTGCCGTTATTTACCATCACAGGCTTTACCCAGTTGGGGCAATCCTCCAGTACCTTTGCCCGTTACCAGACTGCCGTAGGCGAACTCAACGACACATTGCTCTGGACCAAGGGAGCGCATAGCCTCAAGGCAGGCATCGACGCCCGCCGCTACGAACTGAATGCTATTGCCCCGCCGAATCCCACAGGTAGCTTCGCGTTCACCACCACCGGCACGAACACTACGACCGCGGCGCCAGCCACCGCAGCGTCCACCGGCGGTAACGGTCTTGCCAGCTTCCTGCTGGGACAGGTCGATACGTTTTCCATCGATCTGCAGCAGCGCACCATCCGCCCGCGCGACTATATCTACGAGTTCTTCGCGCAGGATGACTGGCGCGCATCGTCAAACCTCGTCCTAAACATCGGTCTGCGATGGACGCTCCATCTGCCATCGACGGAAACACACAACCAGGGCGCAGTCTTCAATCTAGCCACGCAGCAACTGGACTACCTCGGCGTCGACGGAAACTCACGCTCTGCTCGCCAACTCCATTGGGATAACGTCGCTCCCCGCGTCGGCTTGGCATACTCCGTCGATAACAAGACCGTCATCCGCAGTGGTTTCGGCATTGTCTTTATCGACCAGAGCGGTATCACCACACCCTTCACCACGCCGCAGTATCCGTTCATCCAGAACGTTCAGCAGAAGACCACCGATAGCTATACGGCACCGTTCGTACTCAGTAGTGGACCGACTGTCTCGCCCATCGCTCTTACACCGGACGCGGGTTTGGGGCAGTCTGTGTACACGGCAACTCGCAAAGCAGGCAGCGGCTACGTACAGCAGTGGAACCTCGCGGTGCAGCGGGCCCTAACCAACAATCTCTCCATTGAAGTGGCGTATGTCGGTTCGCACATCGTGCACGTGGGCATCCCCGACAGTAACTTGAACCAACTGACAGCGTCACAGCTGGCACAAGGCTCTTCGCTTACTACGCAGGTTGCGAATCCCTACTTTGGTGTTCTGCCTGCAAGCAGCCCACTCGGCGCCAAGACCATCGCCGCAGGTCAATTGTTGAAGCCCTATCCGCGTTTCCAGAACGTCAGCATCTACCGGAATAACACAGGCCAGACTAACTACAACGCCATTGAGGCGAAGTTGGAGCAGCGTGTTTCGCACTCGCTTAGCTTCCTGTTCGCGTACACGCACAGCAAACTCATCGACGATGCAAGCTCGGTCTTCTCGTCCACCGTCCTTTCGTCGCCGAACACCTCTTCACTTATCGCGGCAGATACCTATCGTCCGTATCTCGAGCGCGACTCTTCCAGTGGTGACATGCCTAACGTGACCACACTCAGCGCGGTGTATGGCTTTCCGAAGCGTGTCGGCAACCACTACATCAATTTCGTTCTAGGTGGGTGGACCTTCAACGCGGTGATGACGTTGCAAAGTGGCATGCCGGTCACTGTCACGCAGTCGACCAATACGAATAGCTTTGCCGGCGTCTCGCTTATGCGTCCCATGATTACTGCGCAGGCAGCGTTGCCGGCGGGACAACGCACCCCAGCGCGTTTCTTTAACACGGGAGCATTCTCCACCACGCCCCAGTTTCAGTTCGGTAACGCTTCGCGTAATCCGGTCCGGGGACCAGCCTACCGTGACGCGGACCTGTCACTGATAAAGCACACGTCACTTGGCGATAAGACGGATCTGGAACTTCGTGCGGAGGTCTTCAATATCACCAACACCCCGGGTTTTGCCCAGCCCAGCGGAGCTTTCGGAACAGCGGCCTTCGGTAGCATCACCGCCACGACCACCGACCCCCGCGTAGCGCAGTTCGCGTTGCGTATCAGTCGCTAGTAGAGAAGGCAGGGAAGAGCGACCGGTGTAATGAGCGGTGCACCAGTTGCGGTGGAAGATGCACAATACCTTCATGGCTTCTGTCCCTCCGCTCACGCCCCGCGAAGCTGCACGCATGCTTGGTATTAGCTATCCCACCATCAAGCATTGGATTCTTTCGGGGAAACTACCGACTGTAACGACGCCCGGTGGACATCACCGCATTGCGCAGGCAGAGCTTGCGCCGT
>Ga0206887_10178_pt1 | contig 14556 bp, 12 predicted proteins | sample Alteio_BWOrgHeat_89_FD_153248 | JGI IMG/M metagenome (GOLD analysis project Ga0206887, IMG submission 153248) | Enriched cells from forest soil in Barre Woods Harvard Forest LTER site, Petersham, Massachusetts, United States - Alteio_BWOrgHeat_Nextera3 ...
GAGCCACCGATGCTACTAAGATTGGTATAATCTGTCCTTGTCGAAGTATAGCATGGTACACTTACATCAAAACTTGAAGTTATCCCTTCAATTTCTATAACATTTGTTTCCGTACTTCCTGGGATAACAGAATTGACTTTGCTATCGGTAATTGTTGTATTAGTGTTGACCTCCCATACACCTGAAGCTGCTGAATTTGCAGATGTATTAATCTGATTAATATTTGCTTCATCAAGAATATTAATTGTTGCAAAATCGGCAGTAAATGAATGTACGACGCCAAAATCAGCACCGCCATGAATATTCAGCGTTGAAAAGACAGGACCTGTACTTATCCCCTGAAAACTCAGAGTCAAATTCCCTCGCCAATAAGACACCCCACTACCGAAATATTCCCAAGTAGAGCCGGGGTTTATGGTCAAGGCTCCAGTTTCTGAATAATTCCAAGCAATATGACAAAGTGGCATTGTGAATAATGTAGCCGTCGCGCTATTATCTGATGCACCGACCGTCAATGTTAGTCCACTTGAGTTATAAAATAATGATCCGACATTATCATCAGCAAGGTAGATTGAAGAGGCACTTCCTTCCGGATAACTCCAATACATCCCACTTGTACTGCTGCCGCCATTCACCGCACCATAATTTGGGTCAGTCCAGATTGTCATTAATACTGCGTTTTTAAGCTCCGCCCCTGTTGAACTCCCGCCATGCCCCGAACCATCAGCTATCGGACATACATTCGTTACAAGCGTGTGTTCTTCTATGGGTTCATCAAATGCTCTATAGTCTCTAACATAAAAATGCGAAGTAATAGATGCCACTGTACTTCTCCAATGCACATGGATCCCCATTTGATTTACTGCACCAACGTATTTATGATTATCGGGGTCAGCCTCTACGTTTCCGCCGCCTTCCTGATTAAGTAAAAGCCTTGTATCGTTAGTGTTAGCATTGGGATTATTCCCAAATCCGTTATCAGCGCCTCTGACCATCATCAAAGGATTCATGGTAGTCGAGCCATTGTTAGTTATTTGTAGTTGGTAAAGACAATGGAATTGATTAAATGTACCACTTTGATTATCGTAAGGATTTGCAAATGCAACGATAGGCGCATCTACTATCCCTGCAACACCGTTTCTATGACCGCTTGTATTCTGCGGGATCGGTGATGGAAGAGGCCATGTGCCACCCCCTTGATAAGGGATGATGCCATCAACATACCATGAAATATCGACTGTCGGATTCCAGACCACATTTTGATATAGTACTATTTCATCTTGCTCTCTTGCATATATACTTACCATGTGTGAAGAAGATCCTGCAACACTTGAAACAAGAACTCTTGCATGAGTAAAATTAGAAGTAATGGTATGGAATGCAGCAATTGAACTTGCTGGATCTTGAACTTTCTTTAGTAAAGTTTCAATCCCACCATGCTGAACTGTACTACCACTATACTCACCCACATTTACTTTACCTGCGCCATCAATAAATGCAACTGCAAAATAAGGTGTAGATGGATTGTTGCGTACATCACAGGCAACCGTAGGGCGCGTGCCCGTAGCAATATTAAAAGGATTTACAATGACACTTCCATCATCTAATAAAAGGACAGTAGCCCAAATACTGCCTCCTGAATTCCATACGATATAAAGATATTTTTTATCCATCGCTATATCAAACCTATCGCGGGTATCGGTTTCGGTATTATCAACAGCATGCGCTGTTCCGCTTAGAGTTGTGCCTGCTGAAGTATAGGTATGAATCATACCCCGAACTACTTGTCTTGCAATAGTAGGATTAGGAAGCAGGCTAGATGCATTGTTCAATTCGATGTGAATTTCCTGATCTCCTGAATGTCCTCGTTCATCATTTAATCCCTCAATAAAAAATACAGTTCTTCCAGTTTGTTCCACAGTAACGTAACGGACACTGCCATTTAAATTCGCAGCAATTTTACTTTCTGAAACGGTGAATGATTCATTGCTTCCGCTAAAATTAACAGGATTGAATGGTCCACCTGATACAACTCCTGGTGGTTGACAGCCCGGATGTGCAGCTAATGTCGTGCCGTTAGTCGGGTCATAACTCTCAGAGGCTTTTGCAATCACATTTCCAAGAAGCAGCCATGCACTGGAATTGTTTGGTGATGACCATGTATTTCCTCCTACTTGATTGGGACTAAAAAGCCATTCATGGCTTGTGATAACTACATTGCCACCTATATCTGTTGATACAGTCCATTGCCCGTAATTATTAGCGGCAAGTGCATCCATTGTCATCTTTGCGGTTGGATCGTTTGATGAAAAATGGGCGTCGTTATCCGCTACTTTATATTGATTTATTCCGAATTGTCCATATTCGGTATTGGAAGGATAGCTGCTAAAATTGTGTGCATGAATTCCCGAACTAAAAAGCAAACCTATTAGAAGAGCCAGCATAACCAAGCTCTTTCTATAATTTAGTTGAGAAGAATACCCGCTTATAGTTTTAACAGGGTCAGAGGTCTTCAAAATGCAGGCACTTTGAAGAGGCGCGCGAAGGGGAACGGATGATTTTTTCATTTTTTTTCGAAAATGAGCACGTTTTCAAAACCCGAAGTAGTAGTACTTCGATAATGGTAATGTTCACGGCAAATTCGGTAGGCAAAACAGCGGGTAGGGTTACACCAAATGGTATCCGCTTATACCGTAATTGTCAGAGCAATTACAAATATAATACAATATTAATGAAATTGTTCGCCGAAGAACGAAAATAATTTAAAATCGGCAAATGCGTAGTAAAAACGAAGATTATTTTTTGTATCTGACCTACTTATTAAAAATTACTCTGCCGGTTCGATCAAAAATTTTCCGCCTTCCATGATCTTCAGGTCGTCTATCCAAATATCGAATGCTCTGCCTACGACATCAATGTGAGTTGAGGAATACCATTTCGCTCCGGTATGCTCGCAGTAAGGGTAGCCGAAAGCAATGTGACAGCCGGGGATCTTTTCATCCTGTAAGATCAAGCCGCGAATATCCTGTACGCCGATATTTGTACCAATAGCAAATTCTCCAACGCGGTCGGAATTCTCATCGGTGTGAGTATATTCCAAAAATTCTTCGAGCAATGCTTTGTTCTCGCATTCGCATTTTGTGATGCGGGAATTCGTGATGTGAATTGTCAGAGGTGTGGATTTAATATCACCGTACTCAGCACAAAGATAATCGCCGACAACTCCGTCAACAACATAGATGCCATTCACATCAGCGGGGCATGTAAGCACTTCACCACCGGGAAGATTGCCCCACTTTTCACGGGAGATGATACCGCTCGTTTTTAACCAATGAAGCTGAGGATCGAACGTTGCTTCTATATGCGTACCGGCAGGAGATTTTGCAATGATTCTCGTTGCCTTTTTTGCAAGCTCCCATACTTTTCTGCTGATCGCATCGACTGCTAAGAAATCCGCCTGCATACCTTCCATCATGATCTCATGATTGATATTGACCATGTGCGCATGACGAGGTTTTGTGCGATTGATCACCCCCATCATTTCCTTGCGCGTTTGTAATTCATTTTCCTGCCCTTGCATACAGTAGATCGTCACATCGGATTTTTCAAGATCGGCAAGAATTTCCTGAGGCATGTGCAGCATCGGACGAACGGAATAATCTTCGACAACGAATGAATGAACATCCGCACCAACTTTTATTAATTCATCATAAAGACTGGCGGCAATTGCAAGGGTATCAAGATCAGTGATTATTGTTGCACGTTCACCTTTTTGAACACGCAGACAAATATCAATGGCATTCTCTGCAGCATGGATATATCCGGGATCATAGGAAATATTTTCGAGTGATGTTTTTTTAGTTTGGGCAACGATCATAGCAATAAGATAGAAGTAGGATAATAATAAAATAATAGTGTATCGGAAACACCAAGGCCGGAAACTTAGCTCCCAACGTCTCTATTCATATCGATTTTGTGGATTAATGCCCATAATGCAGGAAACAATCACTTCTTATCATAAACCTTCTCGACTAATTTCAGGGCATTCGCCAAAGGCGGTACGTTCCATTTTGCACGCTCTTCATCGGTCACAGAAGGGTCAACAGGATAAAGCTCACGCTTTCCGGTTTTCTTATTGGTAAAGCTTTGCGTGCCATATTTCTGCGGTTTTCTTTGCCTTACAAGATAGCGGTCAAGTGTGGCAGCGGCAAGCCATTTAGCGTCTTCGTTGCCGAGTTTGATCGCCGAAAGTGCAAGCTGGTGCGCAGTCAAGAAATCGGCAGTATCATTTCCATGCTGAAGCACCAGAGCTGCTTCGTAAAAATCCAAAGCCGTCTTTAGGCTATTATGAGCGATCAAAGAATACGTTTGCTGCCGTCTCAAACTGTCATGGCGGAGAAGATTCATCCCTGTCTCAGTTGAAATTTTTTCAACATCTCCAGAGGCAATGAGATCAGCTCTTTCCTTCTGATCAGCAAGAAATATTTCGTGAAGCTCCGGATTTACTACCTTAGGGTCAGGAGCAATACTTGCAGAGTTTTTCTTTACAAGATCCGATGCAAGTTTAATAACCGGATCATCACCGACAGAGAAAGAACCAACCATCATCTGCCATGCTCCGAGATCGCTCCAGCCTTTTTTTGCTGCTGTATCAAGATATGCAATCGCTCCTTTTTTATCACCTTTCAAACCTGTCGCAGCGGCTGCGCCAAAATATGTCTCAGCGTTATTCATTCCAAGCGCGATCATTTCCTTTAAAAGCTTTGCCGCTTTCGTATAGTCGGCATTTTGCATGGCATTATTGACCTCTGCACCTAAAGTTGTCAAGCGAGCAGTATCCAATTTCGGACTTTGTGCATGAACTCTGCCCACTGAAAATAAAAGAACTACAGCAATAATAAATAATTTTATCTGAGTCATAGAAAATAATTTGATGATCCGGAATTCGTTATATACATACGGAGATTTTTCCTTATAAATTCCCTGTTCCGGCCTTTAGATGCTATCTTCTCCGTAATTTCGCAGTACCATGATCGCACACATTAAGGGAATACTTACTTCAAAAGAACCTTTCACACTTGTTATTGAAGCAGGCGGGACGGGCTATGAAATTTTCTGCACACAAGAAGCTTTTGAAAAAGCTCCTTCCGAAGGCAATGAATATCAAGTCTTTACGCGTCTTATTGTCAGGGAAGATTCGCAAACTTTATATGGCTTTGCAACTCAGTCAGAACGAAAACTTTTTGATCAGATCATTAGTGTGAGTGGTATTGGTCCAAAGACAGGACTTGCTATTGTTTCATCTTTGGGTGCTAACGCTCTCAAAGAAGCTATTCGCACAAAAGATCTTATAGCTTTAACCGGGATCCCCGGAGTTGGTAAAAAAACAGCCGAACGACTTGTTGTAGAATTGCGAGATAAGCTATTGAAGGAAGAAGTCTTTACAACCGATGGAGATGTATCAGATACCGGCTCTTCAAAATTACGTCAGGAAGCACTTGCAGCATTAGTTGCTCTCGGTTATAACCGAGCGGGTGCTGAAAAAGCAATCCGGAATGTGATTAAAAATCAACCGGAAGAATCAGAAAAATTGGAGAGACTGATTAAAGCAGCATTAAAGTCAGTATAACCCGGATTAAAAGGATTTTTTAAGGATTTTTTTGATGGGGGATTTTAGATTTATTATTTATTAATCTATGATACTGCAAGCTCGGAGAACCAAAATTTATCAATAGCCCTGTCGGCACATTATAAGACTCTAAATAATTCAAAGACTGAGCTAAATGAGATTTCTCAAGATTTATTGTAGCTTTAAGTTCAACAGGAATTTTATCTTCGACGAAAAAATCTACTCTTCGAACACCAATAATTTCATCATCATAATATACGGGCATCTGAAATTCTCGTATAAAATTTATTCCGGATGCTTTCATTTCTTTTTCAAGCGCTCTTTGGTAGATTACTTCTTGAAATCCATTCCCAAGTTTTGAATGCGCTTTCATTGCGCACCCAATGATCTTATAAAGTAATATCCCCATACAGCAATTCTGTCCCCGTTACTTGCTCTTTTGCCTGAATATTACCCATAGTTATTATCCCATAAATCCTTATAAAATCCTTCTAATCCGGGTTCAGTGCTTCTACCCCCGGCAATACTTTTCCTTCCAAAAATTCCAAACTTGCCCCGCCGCCGGTTGAAACGTGGCTCATCTTATCTGCAAGTCCGCTTGCTTCAAGTGCCGCAACGCTATCTCCGCCGCCAACGATCGTCGTCGCGCCGCGCTCAGTTGCTTTCGCCATTGCCTCAGCAATCGCTAAAGTACCCGCTGCAAAATTCGGCATTTCAAAAACTCCCATTGGACCATTCCAAACAACCGTTTGAGCATTCAGGATGAAATCGGTGAACATATTGATCGAGTCCCGTCCAATATCCATTCCCATCCAACCTGCAGGGATCTTTTCGGTTGAGACCGTTCGGTAATTGGAATCATTAGAAAATGAATCAGCAATTATTGTATCAAGAGGAAGAACAAGTTTTTTATTCTGGCTCTCCGCATTTGCCATGAGTTCTTTTGCAAGATCAACTTTATCATCTTCGCAGAGTGACTTGCCTATTTCCAGACCTCTTGCTTTATAGAACGTAAACATCATTCCGCCACCGATAAGAACAGCATCGGCTTTATTCATCAGATTGCTGACGACATCGATCTTCCCACTGATCTTTGCTCCGCCGATAATTGCAACAAACGGGCGGCGCGGATTTGTCACGGCTCCGCCAAGATAATCCAACTCGCTCTTCATCAAATACCCCGCAGCTTTGACATTCAGGAAATGAGTGATCCCTTCGATCGAAGCATGAGCGCGATGGGCTGCGCCGAATGCATCATCAACATACACTTCAGCAAGTGAAGCAAGCTGCTTTGAAAATTCAGGATCGTTCGCTTCTTCTTCTTTATGAAAGCGTAGATTTTCTAAAAGCAAAACGCCTCCATCTTTCAGAGCCATTGCCTTTTGCATTGCTTCATCACCGATGCAATCAGATGCAAAAGAAATTTCTGTTTTCAGAATTTCTGAAAGACGTTCTCGGATAGGTTCAAGTGAGAACTCGATTGCAGGTTTGCCCTTCGGTCTGCCAAGATGACTTGCAAGAATAATTCTCGCTCCGCGCTTCCGAAGATTTTCAATCGTCGGAAGCGCAGCACGGATACGAGAATCGTCTGTAATTGTAAAGGGTGCGGATTTTGTCAGCGGTACGTTGAAATCAACGCGGAGGAAAACTCTTTTACCGCTGATATCAATATCGTCAATAGTTTTGAAGTTCATCTTACAAAGCTGCCATCTTTTTCATCAGGTCAACAACACGTGAGCTATAGCCCCACTCATTGTCGTACCAGCCGAGAACTTTCACTGTTCTGCCTGCCATGACCATTGTTTCTTGCGAATCAAAGATACAGGAATGAGGATCATGGACGATGTCGCTGGAAACGATCGGATCTTCTGTGTAAGAGAGAATTCCTTTTAATGATCCATTAACGGCGGCAGATTTGAACGCTGCATTCACTTCATCTTTGGTCACATCTTTTTTCAAGATAGCAACGAGATCAGTGATCGAACCTGTCGGAGTCGGTACACGAAGTGAGGTGCCGTCAAGCTTTCCTTTTAATTCAGGAATGATCGTACCAATAGCGCGTGCAGCACCTGTTGATGTCGGGATGATATTCACTGCGGCTGCTCTTGCTCGACGAAGATCTTTGTGCGGAAGATCGAGAATATTCTGATCATTTGTATACGAATGCACCGTCGTCATCAAACCATGTTCGACACCAAAAGCATCATTAAGGACTTTCACCATCGGCGCAAGGCAGTTCGTCGTGCAGGATGCGTTCGAGACGATCTTATGATCTTTGGTGAGAATGTTATCATTGACACCGAGAACGACCATTCCATCAACCGGATCTTTCGGGGGAACGGTGAGGATCACTTTCTTCGCTCCGGCATTGATATGCTTCATGCAGCCGTCGCGTGAAGCAAAAATACCCGTCGATTCAACAACGATGTCAGCGCCAAGCTCACCCCACTTCAGATTTGCAGGATCACGTTCGGCTGTTATCTTCAAACGGTCACCATTGACGATAAGATCATTGCCGTCAACCTTCACTTCACCATTAAATCTTCCCTGTGTCGAATCATACTTTAATAAATGAGCAAGGGTATTTGCATCGGTAAGATCATTGACTGCGACGAAATCAAAGCCGCCCATTTCAAGAGCGCGGCGAAATACTTGACGGCCGATTCGACCGAATCCATTAATACCGATTTTAACTGACATACAAAATAATCTGAATTATGAGTGATGAAATATGAGTTATAATACTTTGCGGACAGGTAGTTCGCATTACGGACTACCAGCCCATATAACTGGTGTGAAGTTAAGACTACAAATTTACGAAAAATGCAGAAGCAAGTTTCTATTGCTGTAATTGGCAGGGGTAAGCTCGGTTCATCTTTTGCGCAGAAAATCAGCAAAATGGGAGCAGGGTATAAACTTTTTGCTCATCTTCCGGCACGATCCAAATCCTTTCACAGGTTGTCAGAATCGGAGGGTCCATCAGTTATTATCGTTGCATCAAGAGATGCAGAAATACAAAAAGTCGCAAAAATGGCCGTGATGAGCGCAGGAAAAAATCTTTCTTTAATGATCCATTGCTCAGGTTCGAATCAAAGTACAATACTTCCGATTCGTAAAGGTGTTACCAGACTTACTCTTCACCCCATCCAAACCTTTGCAAAAGCTGATCCGTCACTTTTAAAAAATATTTATTTCATGGCATCAACTGATGAGGCTTCAGCAAGAAAGTGGGCAGCAAAATTCGTAAAAGATATCGGCGGAATTGATACGATATTTATCAAAGGCAAAGACCTTGCGCTCTATCATACTCTCGTCGTTTTTGCTGCGAATTTCACTACACTCATCGGAGGAGCTGTAGAAATATTTTCAAAGTCGCTTCATATTCCACCTGAACAAATAAAAAAAGCTATTACCCCTTTAATGCAACAATCATTGGATAATGTGCTAAAAGAAAGTGCAAAAAAAGTGCTCACAGGCCCGCTTGCAAGAAAAGACTATACCACAATTCTCAAACATCGTCTCGCATTACAGAAGCAACCAAAATCATTACGAAAGATCTATGAGGGATTTGTCATGCTCTCCGAAAAACTTCCTTAGATAATCATTTCCCTTCTTTTGGGGTCTTAAGGATATTAAATACCGAAGGAATGCTTCGACCATAATTCTTGCCGATCGTTTTGCCATCCTGATCTAACTGGGTAACTGTCCAGGCAAAGCCTATGGCTTTATCCAACGAACTAAGTTTTGGGGCATCAGCGGGATAGACAAATGTTGTGGCAAAAATATCACCTGACTTATAGAACGCGGAAGAACTTGCCATTGCCTGATTGGCTGTCTGCCCTTCATAGATGGGGTAAAGCTTTACCTCATAATGTATCGTCTGACCTGCAACATAAGCAGGTGTCCAGCTAAAATTCAGCGGCGTTCGTGGATTCATCGTTGTTTCATTTGCCGGACCAAGGAGTACAGGCGAGTCAATATCTCTTACTGAGAAACTGCTGCATGCCTGAGATATATTTTCCAGTTGCTTTCCTGAACTATCAACAAGATAGAAGCAAATGCCGTAGGTGCTTCCAGGCAACTTGCCGATGATCGTATCTGCTGTTTTGATCGACGGATCGACAGTGATTGCACTATCACTTACAATATCCTCGTAGTGGAAGATCTTTGTTTTAAACGATCCGCTGATAGTCGGCTGCCACACATATTTTGCCATCGTCGAAACGATAATACTTTCAGAGCCGCTTGTCACTTCAAAGACCAGATGAGCTTTGGCTAACTTTATACCATCGGGAGCAACAAGGGTTATCTGCATCAATTTCGGGTTTAATGACCACAATGAAATATCAGAAGGTAGTTCTCCTAAAGGAATATCCAAATTCAGAGTTTGGGCAAAGAGAACCGTTGGGACGAGAATACCTGAAAAAAGAAAAACAATCAAAAAACGTCTCGTCATGTGCAGATCGGTGGGAAAAAGTTTGTTTACAAAGATACGGAATATTTATCCTCAGAATAAATACCCTCGCCATTTTTGGGTGGCACTCCCTATTCTTATGGGTACCCAGGAGTGGTTAACACCCTTGCAAATTCTTTATTTTTAAACACTTAGTAGTGAGCCTCCACAAGATAATCTCCTCTAACTTCAGATTTCCTTTACAGACATACAAACTATTTTACCGTTTGTCAATGGTACCGGCTTACAATAATACCAATTGATTATTACAACAAGTAATTTACTAAAATCAAAAGCAAAAAAACATTTCACCTTCTTCCTTATATTACCGCAATCTTACTAACTAACTCATTTTTAAATAAGAGCTTCCATTTCTTCGTATATTTGAAGCGGGATACTATGCATTCTTCTTGTTAGTGTGCACTAAGTTCAAAAAAATCATATCGCTATGGAAAACGAGAAAAAAGGCTTTCTTTCACGTCGTGGCATTCTGAAATCTTTAGGATTAGCAGGTGCAGCAGTTATGGCAGCCCCGGTATTTAAGATCGGTGAAACTGCAATTCATGCTGCAACAACAACGACAGGTTCATCAACCACAGGTGTCAAGGTTGGGTTACTTGTACCTGCTTCATCTGTTTACTCATCAAGTTTCCTCAACGGATATAACTTATATCTTGATCAATACTTCACCGCAAACGGAAGTCTTCCTTTCGTAACGGTTATCGAAGAGATAACGAACGGACCATCTTCTGCACTAAGCAAGCTTAACAGACTGATCAATAATTCCGGAATTACTGTAGCAGTTGGGCTTATGAATTCCCGCATTTCAAAGTACCTCGTTGGTGCAGTCGAAAATGCGAAAATTGACTTCGTCGAAGCGAATCTTGGCGAAAATTTCTTTGATAAGAATACGCTCTCCAGTCGTTTCTTCCAGAGTTCTCTGAACCTCTGGCAGGCTCATTACATGCTTGGCGAATATGCTGCAGCGAATGTCGGCAATAAAGCCGTCTGTGTTACAAGCTTCTTAGACTCAGGTTACGATGCTCTTTACGCCTTCGAAGCAGGGTTCATTGCAGGGGGTGGCACGGTGCAAAACAGGATCGTATCGGGAAATCCTGTGACGAATTTATCACCTGTTGATGCAGCAATGCTCTGTACAGGTTCAGATGCAAATGTCGTATTCGCAAATTATTCCGGAAGCGATGCAGCTACCTTCCTTTCGACATTCAAGAATAATGGCAGTACTTTACCTGTCTATTCATCAGGTATGATGATCCAGCAGCGCGTGCTAAATTTTGTCGGTGCTGATGCCGCAGGTATTGTTAGTGCCCATTCATGGGATTTTGGAAGTGCAACGACATTTGATACCGCGTATCAGACTAAATACAACCAATTGGCTGATGATTTCTCCGTACTCGGATACGATACGGCGATCGCACTTTGCTCGGCAGTCTCACAGATGACACGCTCACTTAACCCCATAACATTCAATGATGCAATGACGGGTGTTGAGATCAATACGCCTCGAGGAGTTGTCAAGATGAACCCCAATACTCATGCATTCGAAGCACCGGTCATGGTAATGAACATGATTAATAACGGCACCAACATCGTCAGCCGGAATATTACCACCGAAGCTATTGACGCAACTGTTACCACAGATGCTTTCAAACTGACTCCGGACGGAAGTTCAGGTGCTACTCAATCATATCCGAATTAATTTTTTACTCACATACATTTATTAAAGGAGATATTTTATGGCAGAACCATTTATCGGACAGATCATCATGGCGGGCTTCAACTTCGCTCCGCGAGGTTATGCAACCTGCGACGGACAGTTATTGTCTATCGCCCAGAACACCGCTCTATTCTCTTTGCTCGGAACCACATTCGGCGGTGACGGAAGAGTAACTTTCGGACTTCCTGATCTTCGAGGCCGTGTTGCGATCCACCAAGGGCAAGGACCGGGACTCACACCCCGGACTATGGGCGAGGTTGCGGGTACTGAGGGTGTTACTCTGCTCAATTCGGAAATGCCGATGCATAATCACTTGGTCAATGCAAGACAGCAGAATGCAAATGTGAAAACACCAAATGGCAACTTCTTAGGTGCAATACAGGGTACAGCTACGAACGTCTACCATGCTATTTCCGACGGTGCTACTCTGAACCCGCAGACTATCGGACTTGCCGGTGGAAACCAGCCGCATAATAATATGCAGCCGTATCTCGTCATTAACTTGTGCATTGCTCTGGAAGGTATATTCCCTTCACGCAATTAAAATCAACTGTTTTATTCAGCTTGAAAGCGGAGGAAATTTTTCTCCGCTTTTTTATTTTTACATATTGTCATTGCAGGATAAGCCTGCCCGCCGTTGTGGGGAAGCAATCTGTATTCATTACTTTTCTCGAACATCTCAATGTCAAATCTGCCATTACAGCGCAGCACCATCACCCTTCGCCCAAAACGCGGCCGCGACGAGGCTTTTTTGCGCATGGTCTATGAATCCTCCCGCGATGAAGAATTGAAGGATGTGCTCTGGAATAATGAACAGCAAAAAGAAGCGTTCTTCAGACAACAATTTGATGCACAGGCATTGCATTTCAAGAATATGTACGAATCACTTGATTACGACATCATCGAATACAAAGGTAAACCTGCCGGAAGATTAGTGCTGTCATGGGAAGCAGAGCACCTGCATTGTGTTGACCTTGCCATCATTCCCAAGTTCAGAAAGAACCGTATTGCAACCTCCATCATGGAATCGATCGAAAAGGAACTTGAACGAAGAGGCATGAAGGCATCATTGATGTACGAAAAATGGAAACCCTATCTGGAAAAATTTTACGGACGTTACGGATTTATAACCACTAAAGAATACACAGGGCATTTTTATATGGAAAGAGCGAAGAAGAATTGAAGATGTAAAATGTAAAATTCCTCAGGCCCCTTTTTTACATTTTACATTTTTAATTTTACATTTGTTTACCCAAACACCGCTTCGTACACGTACCCTTTCGTATCATCGGTCGGACCTAAGCAGGTGATAAATATTTCTAACGGTTCAGAAAATGCAGGATGCCTCACCGTATAATTTCCCTGCGGCAAATAGGGTTCGTGGATGCCTTCGAAATGCAGCGTGAATGGAACCTGACGCAACTTTCCTGTTGTATCTTCTTTGCGTTTATCCCTTGCATCTAATTCATACTGCTTTGCTTTTGTCAAGATCATATCGGAGCGGAGTTCTTCTTTCAGAGTCGGCAAAGCAGAAGAGCCGGAGGAGGCAAGAACAGAGCGCGTTTCTATTGTGCGGCTAAAAGAAAACGTCGTTCCTATATGCTCAGAAAAATCTTCAAACGCAAGTTGCATCATGCAAGTAAAATAAAAAAAGGGCATTCAAAGTGAACGCCCCTTGAAAACAATAGCTCAAGAAATTTGATTACCAAGCGTACCAGTTACCTGCACCATCTGAATACAGGCGGCGAACACCTCCGGCATTTCCAAAGGCTAAATTATTAAAGCCATCGATCTTATCAGTTCCATTCGGTTGTATAGTAAGAACAGGAAGAAGCGCATTGTTATATTTTTCGATCTTGATGATCAATGTGACACCTGAGGTTGTTGCAGGCTGTAAGTTCACAGTAAAATTCGTACCGGCACTCATATCTATGCCAATAATATTATCAGCCGATACAACATTATAAGATGTATTACCGGCATTTGCAACGACACCTGTACGGTTCAAAGTCCCTGCGCCGCTTGCAACAGTACCCCATGAAAGCGTTGCATTATTTCCTGCAACAACCTGTACCTGCAATACCTGATTCGCTGCTGTAGGCGCAGCGTTCGGAAGTGTATAGGTAAGATCACCCGCCTGAGCCTGAGCTTTGAATGCCGTGTAATTCACACCCGAACCGCTTGGTTCGAGGAAACGAAGTTCACGTGCCGTGTTATCATTATTGCCAAGGGCATGATGCGCATTGGTCGTTGTGAATGTACCTGCAGCAATATCACTTCCCTGAACTGAACCGGTAAGATTCAATTTGGAATAAGCGACCGCAGCACCAGAGCTGATATCGGCATTGATGATCGTACCGTCAAGGATTTTTGCTGAAGTAATTGCATTACCTGCAACAACAGGATTAGGATACGTACCTACCAAATCACCTCCTGCTGCGCCTGATGGAGGAAGCGAGGTTGGTGCGCCGGAAAGCTTTGAGTAGCTGATACCATTTGCGATTTTTGCATCGGTGACAGCGCCATCAGCGATGTGATTGGTATTGACAGCATTAGACAATATCTTCAAACCTGTGATCGCGCTATCCGCCATCTTCGACGTTGTTACTGTTCCGTTCGCTACTTTTGATGTCGTGATCGCATTAGCAACAATATCTGAATTTTGGATACTATTGGTAAGTGCAAGCTTTGAGTAAGCAATCGCTGCTGTCGGTGATACATCAGCATCAACGATCG
>Ga0206887_10179_pt1 | contig 14472 bp, 18 predicted proteins | sample Alteio_BWOrgHeat_89_FD_153248 | JGI IMG/M metagenome (GOLD analysis project Ga0206887, IMG submission 153248) | Enriched cells from forest soil in Barre Woods Harvard Forest LTER site, Petersham, Massachusetts, United States - Alteio_BWOrgHeat_Nextera3 ...
ATTGGATTTGCCTTTGGTGGTGGTGGCGACGTCAAAGCCGAGGCCGACTTTACAGGTCCCCCTCACCCTGACCCTCTCCCCCAAGGGGGCGAGGGGAGAAGCACCACCGAGGTTCTCTGAGAGCCAGTTGAGGGCGGTTACCATATCCGCATCCGAATTAATCTGAAAATTCTGGGATTGGTTAATACCGCGTTCCTGCGCCGTCCGGAGGCGGAGCAGATCGCATGCTGCGGAGCCGCCAAGCATCCAGGTGAGCCAATGAGCAATGCGATGGCCGTCCTTGTTGGGCGCACGGCTGAAGGCTTCCTGGGGTGTAATTTCCACGCCGGTTTTCAGGTCGAAGATTTTCTTTCCGGCCAGGGCCGTGTCAAAGGCGTCGGCGCGATGCACCCTTACGCCGGATTCAGACATGTACCAGTTGCCTTCGGGGTGAGGCTCGAATTTGATTTCAGGCGGTGGCGCGAGCAGTTCGAAGGAATAATGCGTATCATCAAACTCCGGCGGGGTGGTGGAGAGGATGAGTTTGAACTGTTTGTCCGTGGAAATGACCGGCAACAGCGCCGTCATCAGCTCGCGCAGGTTGCGGATAAAGGCCACTTCATCCAGCAGCACCGTGCCCGACCATGACCGCGCCGTGGCAATGTTCGGCGCGATGACCTTGGTTCGAGAATACCCCGTGGAGCTGTGATAGACGCGAAATTCGAGGCGTTGCTGGGAAAACAGCTCGGCAAAGCTGGCGGCGGAAATATTTTTGGCGCTCGCGCCGCGTCCTCCGATGATTTCTTTGCCGGTGGAAGCATCGTAGGTTTTAAATTGGATTTTGCGGGGGGTTTGGTTTTTCGACGGCTGCAAGGGCGGGAACATGGAGAAGTCGCCATAAGGCCAACGTTTTTGGCAGTGATGTTCACATTGGCGATTTCGAGCGTCGTCGTCGGGATGTTTCTTTTGATATTCTTCATAGAGTTGTATTAGAAGCCGGCGAATCGATCCCGGTTTAGGAGATTTCTGAGTCTGCAGATCAATAGTGGATTGGGCAGTGTCGGCGAATTTCTTGAGGGTGGAGGCGTCGCTTTCGATTAACTGACTGGCGGATTGATTAGCGCGGATGGCGGTTTTGAGGGTGATTTCCTGGGCGAGCAGGAGGGAAGCGCTGCCGTAGATAACGGTACGGTTGGGCTGCCGGAGCATTTCGTAGAGTGCGAAGTCGGCCATCGTGCTGGATTTCCCCGCCTGCCGTTCCCACAAAAGAGCCCATAGGCGCTCAGGCGCTTTGGCGAATTGGGCCATGATGGTTTGCTGATAGGGTCGCCGAAGCGCAGATTTGGCGGGCGGCATAAAAAAGGATTCTTAATTTTAGCCTTGGGAAGGCTTCAAAAGGCTTGGGAAGCCTTGGGGAGGAGGCTCGGCGGCACAAGCCTGCGGCTCCGACGGCAGAGGCGGAAATGGGCGTGGTTTCCAGAGGTCGCCGTAGAGGTAGTGGCCGAGGAGTTCGATTTTTTCGGCGTAATCGCAGTCGGCGGCCTTAATTTCCTGGGCGTGGGGATCGCCGATGACGTCGTAGGCGATGGCGACACGGTCGCGCTGGTGTTTATCGCGCATGAGGAGGAGATGGCGTTCCTGCTGGCGGCGGCGTTCCTGGGCGATTTTGACGCGGAGATGGTTTTGCTCGCTGCGGCAAAGCCGGGCGGAGGCATTGGCGAGTTTGACGAGATTTTCGGGAGTGGTTTTTTCATAAGGTGTTTCAAGAAATTCGAGGATTTTTTCGGAAGCAACGGCGGCGGCGCCGCGAGCGATTTTGCCGCCATCGGCCTCGGCCATGTCGCCGGCGTATTTGGCGGTATTTTTCATCATGCCAACTTTGTCCTGCCGAGCCAGCCAACGCTCATAACCAGTGGCACGCCAGTTGGAGAGATTCCGGTCATTAATAGGAGCGCCGGCGAACCGGGCGGCGAGGATTTCTTTGACGGGGGGAAGCTCGTTGAGCCAGGCGAGGATGTCGGGGCCGCTTTTGCCGTCGTAGAGTCGGGTATTGATTTCCTCGCGGATCTCGCCGGGAAGGCGGGCGATTTTGCCCACGGGCGCACGGCCGGTGTTGTTTTTATCATTTTGCGGTTCTGCGGCCGTGCCCGGCCCACGTGAAACGTGGCAAGCTTCAACCGCACCGTTTTGAACTAATTTTTCATCAGTCATTTGGGCATTTTACCATGGGCGACTGAATAAATGGAAGGTAGTGACTACCGCAATCGGAAGTTGAGGGTTGAGGGTCTTTAGTTGATGGGAATCAATGATTTAACCACGGATAGACACGGATAAACACGGATTTTTGCCGCAAAATAAATGGGACGGATAAGACAAATGAGACGGATAAAAAGAGGACTGGTTTAATTTTTTGACGCGTCGTTTCACTTTGTCTCTCATTCGCAGGTCGCCAAGAGTTGCAAAACAGTTGCAACGAAGAACAAGAATGCTCCCATGAATAATGTTTTTTGACGCTGTTTATTGTCCTTAGCCAACTTTGAAACAAGACGCAGGGTGATGTGTCGAAACAGAGGATTAATTTTCTTATAGCAACTGGCCCAAAAGGCAACTATACCAGCAACCGCTACGGCTGACCATCTTCCATGAAATAAAAATAATTGAGCATCGGCATTTCCTAAATCTACGTCATCTTTAAAAGGTGGATTTATACGCCAAATAATAATTACAACGATTGAAGCTGTCACAATCAAAAAAATTACTGAGGTAAATGTGAACAATTTAGGTATTTGTTCGGTGATTTTTGAAAGCTGTTTCTCATATACTGTGAGACGGTCTTTTCCAATAAATTCAGGTGCAGCAAGCCAAAATGAAATGAAGCCAAGTAATATTCCAACTCGATTCAGCATTGTTGCGGTATCGTGGCTCATGTTGGTTTTAAAAACTCCGGCCCTTCTTTGCGCGGATTATTCAGCTTCCGATTTACCGGGGCAAAATACGATTCTTCTTTGTCCGGGTGGTCAAGGACGTTCCGGTACATACCATCTGGCGACTACCCGGCGCGCCGCCGGTTGCGGTATCGCGCCAGGCGTCAATTCCAGGTTGATAACGAGTTAATACCGCAATTATGTCACCAGACAATGTTCTGAACCCACGTTTCGTTGGCGTTTGGGTTGGTAATTATCAGGCCTTCTCCCACCTGGAGGATCAATGGCGGAGCCCAATAAACATCGTTGGAGGTATCTGTTTGATCGCCGGGAATGACGGGTAGAGAGGGTGGGGTGCTGCTGGCATCAATCCAATCGCTTTGATAGCCCAGGCTGGTGCCGGCGCCAACGCCCTCAAAGGTATAAATATAGTAACGGCTGCCGGTCCAGACGCAGACATTTTCCCCACCTACGAAGTTCGCGGTGAGGTTGAGCGAACCTCCTTCCGCGTTTTGGTTGGGTACGGTCGTGGCATTTCCCACGAAATTGTATGCGCCACCGCCGGTTATGTTAACCGTTTCAGTCAATGGTCCGGATCCATAAAGCGCGACATTGTAAGTGCTATTGGGATTCTGGATAAAGAAACTCTGGCCTGGGGAAAAGACAGGATTGACTGTCCAATAAACTCCATCGACGGGATCCCATACGTCGCCGGGCATGCTGGCGGTGCCGGTTGCGTCGGTAAAATCGCTCGGATAACCCATTGAGGTGCCAGCGCCGTATCCCTGATAGGTGTATTCATAATATGCTGAGCCATGCCGGATCCACAGATTTTCGCCTCCCTGAAAGTAGGACTCCAACTCCAGGGCAGTGTTTTGGCCGGCTGACCAGGGAATGCAGATCAACGACCAGGCATTTCCGCCGGGGAGATTGAAGAGCGCCGGATTATTTGCTTGTGAAGTCACTACACTTAATGCAAGTGCGGTGCCTGCGATGATGAATTTATTGATTTTCATTTTTTATGCTTAAGGTTTTGGAAGACGCCCAGGCCTGGCCAGGAAGTCTTCCGGTGTTAGCCTTTATTTGCCCCTTACTGCCCTCTGACAGGCTCTCCAAAATCCTAAGGGAAGTCAAGATAATGTTATACACACAATAAAAACGGCTAAAGAAAAGCGGAGACACGAATTTTCACGAAGAGAGAATGCCGCCCACTGTTTCATGCGCTGTTACGTGCCGCGCCAGGCACAGCCGGACAACCGGAAGGAAATAAAATGATTTTGCGCATTAGACGACACGAAACGCATAATCGAATTGTTCCATAGCCGAGGCCGGGAGTTCTTTCGCGTGAACTAACCGCACAATTGTTTCTTTGTAAAATTCAAGGTGGTCTGGGGGAAAACATTTAACGCGGAACATCATTTTGGCTGCTTCCGCCATTCGCAAAAATTGCCGGAAACAAAGGATGGAATTAGCATCTTCCAAAGAGGCCAAACGTTCGTGCTCAAAGTCATCTTCGAGCATATTACATTCGAGGTCTAATGCCTTGATAATCGCTTCCGTTGGCAAGTGGGCAATCGTTCTAGTAAAAATATAAAAATAATTTACTAACATCTGTTTGCCTGTTTGGATTGTTGACTTGATTGTTGGTTAAACACGGAATGTAAATTGACACTTTTCGCCGTTTTCTATTTGGTCACTGTCCAAAATTTAACTCTTTTTGAGGGATTCTCAATGGGGTGAACACCCTATAGCGATTATGAATGTTCATGCTAATAAGGACTTGTGGTTAAAAATGATTTATCGCGCAAAGTAAAAATGGATGAAGGAAGTCTTAAAAAGTGGCAAAATCAGACTTTATAATCAGCAGCGGCATCTCGACGATTTAGAAGTTCAAATCCGACTACACCAATCCAAAATTGACGCCGCAAAAAAACTGGATGATAAAAAGAATCAAATTTCAGATTAGGATATTACCAAAATTTGCAAACCACCATAAAGTGGGTTTAGCTTTCCACATCAGGCATCACTTCAAATTATGAAAATTTTGATACTTATTGGGTTATTCATTGGCGCACTCGCAGTTGGCATCGTCATCGGCGGTTTATCCGGGGCGCGGTTCGAGGCCCGTGTTTTGGGCCGAATGGAAGTCGCAAACCACGAGGTGGACGAGGCTTTTCTTGCTGCAGAGCAAGACGAGTGGGCAGCCCAGCTTCGGCTCGGCCAAGTCACGAATACGATTACCGATTTGGAGGAATCGGCGAATTCACAAGTAGCAGCACTTGCCGCTTGGGATTATGTCGCGCCGCCGGACGAACAGATTAAGAAAGCACGAGACAGATTTTTAACCTCCGTAAAGACTTACGAAGAGAGTTATCCAGCCATAGGTACAGATGGAGATGACATCAGATCTTTATTGAGCAGCGTGCCGGGTCGTAGTCCGCAGAATACTTGCAAGAACGGCATCTGCCAGTTGAACAATTTACGGATTGCTGAACTGCAGCGTGCCACAAATTCGCCGTAATGCCTAACACCGCTATTTCAAACCGACCTACTATCCAAAATCCCGCTACTTTGACGCTCTCACGTTATTTAAATAAATTCACATTTTTGAAGAAGTTCCTTCGCACATCCCTCCCAGAGTTGAATTTTAAATACATACGAATTGGAAGTGTTTATTTCCTGCTTGTCGTTTTTCGCTCCGTGGTTCAGGTTTGGGACATTAGGCCGACTCGTTTGTCATGGATAATCTAAAAACTCCCCCAATTGTTATCGCGGTTCTCTTAGTGGCGCTCATCGTATCAGTAGCATTGTACGTTCATGCTCAAGCCGTTTATAACCGGCAAATAAGGCAGATGCAGGAGCAGATAAATTATATGCACAATCATTCGGGAATGTTTTTGGCACAAACGAACACCGACAAACCGTGAGAGCCTATGGTAAATTACTGGTTTTGAGTTGGAGACTTTGATTGGGCCGCCCGCCAATATAAAATTTAAATTAAAAATCTTTTTTATTTTTGCCCCTGTTTGCCTGTTTGGATTGTTGACTTGATTTTGTTGCGGCTGTGGCAGAGTTTTTTGTTGTTCGTCCCATATTCACGCCATGAAAAATATACGGGCATTTTTGATGAGCTTTTTGCTTGTGGCCGGCGTTTATGTTGTCTCTGGTTGTGCCACGACCAGCCATGATTCATATACCCCAGTGTACGATTCGAGCGGCATTGAGGAGCAGCAACCATCGCCCACCGAAGATATGACCGGAATTGAGAAGGCTGCGTATTATATCGGCTGGTTGTCACTCTGTGCCCTTTACGGATGGGCTGGTGGCAATCCAACGTTTCCGCCATAGCCCTCATTTTCTTTCCTTTCTTCAGCGCAATGGCCGTGCAGGTTTCAAATTGTGAAGGATTTTAAGAAGGGACAGCCATGAATAATAAAAGATTTAAGACGGTGCTGATATGTTATACGGTCATCATTTTTAGTGAATTATTTCATATTTGGAAGGACATATCAAAAGAAAGCATGTTCGACCTCTGGTCGCGTATTATTACGGTGATTTTGGCCCTGATTGTGTTGTGGTTAATCCAAAAAAGCCGAAAAACTCCAAATTAGAAAACCACCTATTCCCGCCCCACTTGAAAAAAACGGAAACAATTTTATTTGGAAAATGTTTTGCCCATGTTTAGGGCTTGGAAGAAATCGTGGGGTTGGTGATGTCACTTTGCACTTGCGGTTTTTGGCGGCGTGGCTGAACTTTAGTTCATTAAGTGTATTGTTATGCCTGTTCGTATTTATCACATTGCGAAGAAATACAGCCTTAAGAACAAGCAAGTTCTTGAGAAAGCCAAGTCAATAGGTATTGCCGCCGCAAAAGTACCCTCAAGTTTGCTCGATGAATTTTCCGCCAGTTGGCTCAAGGAAGAACTTCTGAAAGATTATCCGGACAAAAAAATCAATCCTCCTCAGTAGCGGGCGGGAAACAGGTTGTTTCAATCTGACCCACTACCTGAAAGTAAGAAATGATTGAATCTTCAATTTTTGACGGGTTCACAATTGAGATACCTTTAAACCGCATAACGATTTGTGTGGCCATTGCTTGTATTGCAATCGGGATTGCCTTCGTTGCCTGCATCTTGACTTACGTTTTGCGCCGGAAAAAATAAATTCGAATTAGGTCGCTACTCATTTCCCGCCCCACTTGAGATGAAAAATCAAAATCATTTTTATTTGGAAAGTTTTTGACCATGTTTGGAGCTTGGAAGAAATTGTCGATTTGTTGCCTTGATTTTCGGGCGGTTGAGACGCAGTTTTGGAGTGCGGCGGCCATGCACATATATTTCACAATCTCACAAGTTCCCGAATTACGAGAGCTACCGAAAGAAGTGCGTCGGATTATCATCTGCCGCGCGTTCCGCATTTTACGTTCCCGCGCCCGTTTCTTCTACTGGCTTCCAAATTTGCTTTGCCTCGTCGGTGGGTTCGGTGGTTCATTTCTCCTGGCGCGCTTACTTGGTCATTCCCATCTGATACCGATGTCTGGAAATAGAATGCTGGACGGCGGGATTTTGGAAATATTGAGCGCAATCATGATGGGCTGGATTGCTGGATCTATTGGTTTGCAGTTACAATATTGGAAGTTAAGGCCGTTGTTGCAAATCGCGATAGCCAATTATATTTCCAGCGTCTTACACGTCGCCAAGCCCCACGCCGACCCAAACTGATTTCAGAATTATACAATTTCCAATATTGAAAATTCCATCTGTCGTATTAGCGGAAACTGCCGTTAAAATGGCACAATGATTATGGAAAATCCGGGCTCGGTAAGCAGATTTGTTTTTCTGGTAGTTGCTGCCATCGTTGCGGGGGTAATCGCGGCTTTGATTGTACATTTTAAATCAATTTAAAGCACTTACCCATTTCCCGCCCCCTTTGATGAAAAAATTGAAAATAATTTTATTTTGGAAATTTTGCCCATATTGTCTGTTTGATTTGTGGACTTGATTTTGAGGCGTGGTGGGTTCAGGTTTTGGGGCGTTAGGCATCGTATGCGCGTTATCTTTGCAATTCTTTGTTTGATAGCAATGAGCGTACTTGTGTCGTTTGGCCTTAGCGCATTCATTCGCAGCCGCTTTATCGCCATCACAGGTAGTGTTTTCATCACCGAGCTGCTGCTTCTTATTTTGTGGTATTATAGCGTTGCATCTTCATCTGACGCGCCAGAGATAATCGGCTTGCCTGTAATCCTTGCCATAATCAGTGCGCCAATCATTTTTATTACGTCACTGACTTGCGTGGCGATAACTATACGTTTGCGTCGAGCAAAAACATCACAATGAAGGAAAGTTGAATCGCAAGTTGCTGGAGCTAATTTCAAAATGACACAATTTCCAATACTCCCAAATTTGTCCCGGTTGATTTTGGGTTAATAAGAATGTTAGGCATCATTACACGCCACATGAAAAAATCGCTCCGTATTGTTAATCATTCTTTTGTTTGTATCGGAATAATTGTCGTGCTTGTGGCGGGCAGATTGTTTGCACAGACCGGAACCAATTCAACAACGGGATGGGGTAATGGTTTTGTAAAGACCAACGGCCAGTATGTGATAATTGGCAACATGATGTATGACACGAACTCTCCCTTGAACACTGATGAATTTAAACACTTCATGTGGCGGGATTACGAATTGATGAAAATTGCAAATTCAAGTTCGTCCAACGCAACCGACCAACTGGTTGAAGGCGCGTGGGCACTCGTCAAGGATTATCCACAACGTGCGAACGGATATCAGAGTATAATGATGGCAATTGAGGATTATGAATATGAAGGCAAACCAGCCAAGTCACAGGCATTGGCGGATGAATTGATAGCCAGTTCCGCGCCTGAACAATACAAGCTTTGGGCGAAAGGTTTCCTAAACCGGCTTTATTCGCGTGGCAAACCTGTGTCGTTGCAATTTAAGGCGGTGGATGGGCGCGACGTGGGTTTAGCGCAAATGCGAGGCAAGGTCGTACTGGTGGATTTCTGGGGAACGCATTGCGGCCCTTGTGTGGCGGAACTGCCCAGAATAAAGGCAGCCTATGATAAATTTCATTCCCAAGGGTTTGAGGTGATTGGAATTAGTTGCGATACCGACCTGAAGGAGCTGGAAGACTATGTGAAGCAGCACGATATTTCATGGCCGCAGTATTTTGACGGCAAGCAGCAGGACGACAACAAATTCACCGTCGCGTTTGGGATTGATGGCATCCCGCATATGTTTCTCGTTGACAAGAAAGGTCTTCTGCGTTTTGACAATGTGCGGGCAAGTGATACATACCACGCCAAAGGTGACACAACCAGTATTGAAGAAAAGATTGCCAAGTTGTTGGCAGAAGAATGAAGTTTATGTATGCCAGCCATGCTGCCTAACCAGCCGACGGAGCCAAACTGATTTCACACTGAGCCACCACCGAAAATAGCCAAGGATGAAAACCACAAAGAAAATCCTCTTTGGAATAGCGCTGGCGCTGACGTGTGGTCTGGCGGCCACCCTCAAGGCGCAAAACTTATATGTTGCAAATGTAGAGTCCAACACCATTGGCGAATACGGGCTGGATGGGTCAACTGTGAATGGAACGCTGATTTCGGGGCTGGATTATCCGTCCGGCCTTGCGATTTCGAGCAATGACCTATTTGTCGCCAATACTTACGGCGGCACCATCGGCGAATACACGACTTCGGGGGAGACGGTCAATGCGTCACTGATTACCGGATTGGGCTCCCCCGAAGGCGTTGCAATTTCCGGGAACAACCTCTTTGTCGCGGATGCTCTATCCGGCACTATCGTCGAATACACGACTTCCGGCGCGACCGTCAATGCCTCCCTGATTTCCGGGTTGCAGGGCAGCCCTGAAGGCATTGCAATTTCTGGAAATGACCTGTTTGTCGCGGAGCAGGACGGCACGGTCGGCGAATACACGACCTCCGGGGCGACGGTGAACGCTTCGCTAATTTCGGGGCTGGATTTTCCTGTCGGGATCGCGATTTCCGGGACGAACCTGTTTGTCGGGAACGGGGGAAACAACACTATCGGCGAATACACGACTTCCGGCGCGACCGTCAATGCGGCGCTGATTACCGGATTGGATGGCCCCTTTGGCATCGCGATTTCGGGGAACGACCTGCTTGTCGCGAATTGGTTCAGTGGCACCATCGGCGAATACACGACTTCCGGGGCGACTATCAATGCGTCGCTGATTTCCGGGTTGAATGAGCCCAGTGGCATCGCCATTACCATTAGCTCGGTGCCGTCTTCAGGCCCTCCGCGCTTTACCGGCATCAGCGTCAGCGGCAGCACGCTGACGCTGACGGCCACAAACGGCACTGTGGGCGGACAATATGTATTGCTCGAAAGCACAAACCTCACGCTGCCTTTAAACCAATGGAAACCGGTATTGACCAATAATTTTGACAGTAACGGCAACCTGAATCTCTCAACCAACATCGTCAATCCGAACAATCCGATGGTGTTCTACATCCTGTCACCATGAGGTTATCATCTGCCGCGCGTTCCGCATTTTAAGTTCCCGCGCCCGTTTCTTCTACTGGCTTTCAAATTTGCTTTGCCTCGTCGGTGGGTTCGGCGGTTCATTTCTCCTGGGGCGCTTACTTGGTCATTCCCACCTAATACCGAGCGCATGGTCTGGTTACACCTGATAGCGAAGGGCCGCTGGATTGGCTATGCTGATAGAGGTCCGAGATATATAATATGAGCGCGCAGAATCCGTTTCAGATTCCGTCCTGTTTTAAGCCGGATACCGAACAACGCCGCCGGGAACGTTTCAAAAAGACTGTCGCCGCCGTTGTCATCGTCAGCGCCGCGGTCGTTGTCGGGCTGCTCATTGAAGGTTGCGTAGGCGAAAAATCCCAGGCCGGCCCCGCTGAAAATACCATCCAAACACCTGCCGAAACGGTCAAACCCTTGCCTGCTCCGCAAACGCTTTCCCAAGTCACTCTCCCGGTGCAATCGCGTCCTGTAGCACTGGTTCCTAAGACCGCCACGCCTGTTCAACCCGCAGAGGCAACCGGCCAGGCGTTCTATTTCGTTAAATCCGGCGACACCCTCTCACATATCGCCAAGACCCACAATACCACTGTCAAAGCCCTCAAATCGGCCAATGCCCTGGCCAGCGAACCGATTACTGTGGGCGAGAAATTGAAGATTCCTACCGCGTAGAATTTCCTTATCCTGCTCGTTCTCGTCCCTTGCCGCGCCGGAGCCAACCGTTCGAACTGAAATTGCGCTAAGGTTCGCCCAATTTCCTGCTTGCGGTGATTTGCGGCGTGGCTCAGCTTTGGAACGTTAGGCGGCTTTAGACTAACTACCTACAATGGAATCTATTTCAGCAACCAAACCAGCCGTCAAGCGGAGGCGCTGGTGGATTCATTTGATTCTCATCACCGGATATATCCTTGCGGTGGGCTTATTGGGATTAAGGCGCAGGGGAACTCACACTGCGGCACTTTCGCAGACCGTCGGCGGGATGCTTTCGGTTTGTGTGCTGGAATTGCTTGTCTTTGGATTAATCTTTGGGCTGGCGTGCTTCGCCTCACACGCAACGCGCGATGATCTGCTGCTTCGTTGGCGGGGGAAAATCAAGCCCCTTCTCCTGGGTATCGGTTATTCCGTCGCCCTCCGTGTCGCTGTGGGATTGGTGATTATCGCGATTGGAACCGGACTGATTGTCACCCGCGTAATGACGCCGGAATCGCTAAAAGACTTTGCTTCAAGCAACCGTCCGGACATGGAAGCGATTGTTGATGTGGAAGCAATGCGCAATAATCCGGTGTATTTTTGGTTAACTCTGACGGTCGTAAGCTTCGTTGTAGCAGGGTTGCGGGAAGAAATATGGCGCTCCGCATTTCTCGCCGGGATGAAAGCTCTCTGGCCACAACGATTCGGCACCCCAGCCGGGAAACTTTTGGCGGTCATCATCTGCGCCGTCATCTTCGGCCTCGGTCATCTCGCCATGGGGCCAGTGGCGGTCTGCCTGGCCGGCTTGCTTGGTGTTGGTTTGGGATTGATCATGATTTTTCATGGCTCAATTTGGCCGGCGGTCATCGCTCACGGGCTGTTCGACGCAACTTCCATGGCGATGCTTCCATGGGCGATGAATCATGCCACGAAGATTCTATCGTGAGACTCGTGCCGCCTAATACCGCGCCGGAGCCGATCAGGTTGGTTCCTTGTTTGGACTGCCTTTACAGGGCGAGATGAATTTGTGGTGTCGCAACCGAGGGCGTACGCACGCGTGTTGCCCTCGGCTACCAAGGACCGGGCCTTCAGCCTATCTGTGTGGTCTTCAAACCAGATTTCCGCGCCTTTCGCGTCTTGTTTTGTCGGACAAACGTGCTACAATTGGCGCGGCATTCGGCGCCAGCTTAGCTCAGCGGCAGAGCAACGGTTTTGTAAACCGTCGGTCGTCGGTTCGATCCCGACAGCTGGCTCCACTTTTAGAGCGTTATCAGAAATACCGTAGCCATTCGGTAAGGTTCGGAATAAAGGAGCAGCGGTTCTTTTGGGTTTTGGCTTCGTTTTCGCTCACTCACAGGCCACTGGCGGTCCCGCAGCCGCGGGATCGTTCGCTCAAGCCTTGCCAATCCCCCAAAACTCCTCGCTGCCGAACGGCTGCGGTCTTTCTTCAAACGCTCTTAGAGCATTTTCAGAAATACTGTTTTCGCGCCTTGGAAGGGCATTCCCAAATTATTGTGTTGCCTCTACAGGGCAAATGTAATCCTGGAAACAACAACCGTGGGCTGTGCCCACGGCTACGATAGCGCAGGCTTTCAGCCTGAAAATATATCGGCCGCCCTGGCAGGGCTTCAATCAGAGCCTCGCGGACTCGGCTATGAATGAGCTCGCCCTCACCGTCCGCGCCCCCTCACCCCATCCCTCTCCCCCGATGGGGGCGAGGGGGATCGTCGTCCGCCTTCCCTTTGCAACTCCCGCTTGCTGATCCACCCTCTGTCAATGCTTCCGCCTTCGCTTCCGCCTTCTCTAAAGCTATGGCGGATAAAAAAGCTACGGTGGACAAGATGGGGGACGGGCGCGCACGGCTCTGCCGGAGGCTCCCGTATTTAGGGGGGTAGAAAAGCCGTGTCAGACTGATAGATTGGTGGACCCTTACAAAACATAACAAATTAACCTCTTTCTATGAAGAAAATCAGTGTGGTGATGATGTGCCTGCTGGCGCTGGCGGCCCGGGCCCAGGTCACGGTGATAGACCCTTTGAACGGCAATAGTTTGACTCGATATACCGATACGCTGGTGCTCGATAACTCCAGCGGCGGCGGCGCGGGCATTTCTTTTTCCGACAGTTCCAGCGCGCTGGTGGCCTCTTACGTGGGGACGGGAATCACTCCGGAACAGGCATTGTTTTTGGCCCCGACAAATTCTTTTAGCGCGACCTTTACGGTCGGGGACGTGCTGACGGTCAACACGACTGTCCCCGGCGAGACCAACCAGGAAGACTTCGGGCTGGCGATTTCTGCGACGAACCTCCCACCTGCTGCGGCGAGTGGAAACAGCTTCAGTTCCCGCGCCCTTTTTGACTGGGCCAGCATCAGCATCCGGCCGAGCCAGAACTCCATTCGTATTAACACGTCCACGAATGGTGTTCTCACGACCGCCGCCAATGTTGTTAACATTTCAAATGCCACCAATATTACCCAGCTCTTCATCCAATGGAATACGACGAACGCGTTTTCCCTGGGATTCGTCAGCAATGGTGTTTCCTTTATCGCGGCGCGAGTCGCTTTCACCGCCGGCAGCAAAATTGGAAATGCGATCGGTTTTTATGGCGATATCCGTTCCGCGGGAGTCAGCCTTGGCTCATTTACGAACCTGACCCTTGCGCCGCTGGTTAATCCAAACATTATCATTTCCCAACAGCCATCCAATCAGACGGCCGCCCTGGGCAAGCCGGCCGGCTTAAGCGTCACTGCCGCCGGGCCGGGAACGCTGGGCTATCAATGGTATTTCCTGACCGCGACAAGCACCAATGGCATCGCCGGCGCCACCAACGCCGCCTATAACATTGCTTCGGAAGGCAGCCTGGGCGTGACCAATTATTATGTGATTATTACCAACGGCATCAGCACCCCGGTGACAGTGTGGTGGCGTCCATCACCGTCCGCACGCCATCCAATTTGGAATGGGCCGGAACCGGGTCGAGCTGGGACACGGCCAGTTTGAATTGGACGGCCAATGGCAATGTTTCGCAGACGGCTTACACCGAAGCGGACGATGTCACGTTTGATAACCTTGGGCTGGCTCAGCCAACCGTTAATCTGGCCCAGGCCCTTCATCCCACGATAGTGACCGTGAGCGGTTCCGCTTCCTATACATTGACGGGACCCGGTTCGATTGCGGGCTTTGGAAATTTCGTCATGAATGGTTCCGGCACACTTCTCCTGGATACCACCAATAATACATACGCAGCGGCGCGGTCAGGTTCAGCGTGCCGGCGTCCGATTGGAAAATATAATTTCCGCCACCATTGGTGATTTCAAAATTTCCCGAGATAGTA
>Ga0206887_10180_pt1 | contig 14442 bp, 13 predicted proteins | sample Alteio_BWOrgHeat_89_FD_153248 | JGI IMG/M metagenome (GOLD analysis project Ga0206887, IMG submission 153248) | Enriched cells from forest soil in Barre Woods Harvard Forest LTER site, Petersham, Massachusetts, United States - Alteio_BWOrgHeat_Nextera3 ...
TGAGCGGAGTTCGGGGTACGTTCGGATTTTTGCTGACCTTGGATTCTCTTGTTCCCGAACTTAGAGGTCTGACAATCGGCGGAGCTTACTCAAGCGGAACATCATTGACTTCCAAGCAAAGAACTGTCGTGACACCCGTAAATTCTGCTCTTGATTCAACTATCGAATCGGTTGGGTATGGTTATTTCCCCTCAATGATCAGATTAGGAATTGCGACGCGAGTCGGAGATCGTTACAGAATAGAAGCTGATATATCCGGACAGGATTTCACAAATTCGATTGTCTATTATCAGACAAGTGCGATAACCGGCGATCCAAATCTTGGTACATCAAATAGGTATTCAATTGGAATTGAACGTCTGCCACTGATGGGTGATCAAGGTAAAGGCGTTTCATTTTGGGACAAGGCAGGATTACGGCTTGGGGCAAGTTATTCAAAGCTTCCATTTGAGCCTTATTCCATGTTGACACCTTTTTCAAAAGTTACGGTTAATGAGACTTCATTTTCTGCTGGTATCGGACTTCCATTGAATCTTGAGTCGGTTTTTGATTTTTCCGTTTCCCTCGGTGTTCGTACCCCATCAGTAGCAGGAGCTGCACCAAAAGATTTCTTTTTCAAGTTGGGTGCTTCGATCAGTTTGTCAGAAAAGTGGTTTGTACCTTTACGGAGGAATGACGACGAATGATAGTAGCTGTTGCCGCAGATCATGCCGGCTTTGAATACAAAGAGAAGGCGAAAGAATACTTAAAGTCGAAAGGTTTTGAAGTCATTGACTTTGGAACAAATTCAACTAATCGGGTTGATTACCCAGATTTTGGGCATAAGGCAGCTGTTGCAATTGCCAGCGGTGAAGCTGAACGCGGCGTAATCGTCTGTGGAAGCGGGGTGGGTATTTCTATTGCGGCAAATCGTCATAAAGGAATACGTGCAGTTGATGCTGTGAATGAGGAAATGGCAAAGCTTGCTCGAGAACATAATGATGCAAACGTTCTGGCCTTAGGTGAACGATTGATCTCCTGGGATGAAGCAAAAAAAATAATTGATGTATTCTTTGCAACAGCATTCGAAGGCGGTAGGCATCAGACAAGGGTTGAAAAAATAGATGTGTTTTAATTAGTGACATCGGATATGAATCTTACAATTCAAGATAAAGAAGTTGCTTCGGCAATAGCGAATGAACTTGGCAGACAGCAGCATGGCTTGGAGCTTATTGCAAGTGAAAATTTTGTGTCGGCTCAAGTACTTGCGGCACAGGGAAGTGTATTGACAAATAAATATGCTGAAGGGTATCCGGGGAAACGTTATTACGGCGGATGCGAATATGTTGATGTCGTTGAAGACTTGGCATGTGACCGTGTAAAAAAACTTTATGGAGCAGAGTATGCTAATGTCCAGCCTCATTCCGGTTCGCAGGCAAACATGGCAGTCTATTTTACTTTTTTAAGGCCAGGCGACGTCGTTCTTGGCATGAATCTCTCTCATGGTGGTCATCTGACTCACGGGCATCCAGCAAACTTTTCTGGACAGTTATATAAATTTGCTGCATACGGAGTTCATAAAGAGACCGGCTTCATTGACTATGACGATGTTGAAGCTAAAGCCAAAGATCATAAGCCAAAAATGATCACAGTTGGAGCAAGTGCTTACTCCAGGGATATTGATTTTAAGAAATTCAGAGAGATAGCAGATTCAGTTGGTGCTTGGCTTTTCTGCGATATGGCGCATCCGGCGGGTTTAATTGCAAAAGGGCATTTATCAAACCCTCTTCCGCATTGTCATATTGTTGCATCAACAACTCATAAAACACTTCGCGGTCCGCGAGGGGGTATGATCTTATTGGGAAAAGATTTTGAAAATACCTGGGGCGCGGTCGCTCCGAAAAGTGGCAGAGTAAAGATGGTATCTGAACTTCTTGATTCTACTGTAATGCCTGGTATTCAAGGTGGACCGTTAATGCATGTTATTGCTGCAAAAGCAGTAGCATTCGGCGAAGCATTAGATGATAGCTTCACTGTTTACGGAGCACAAGTTATCAGTAATGCCCGAAGACTTGCATCTCAACTTGTTGCAAAAGGTTATAATATTATTTCCGGTGGGACAGATAATCATCTTATGCTCGTGGATCTTCGCGCAAAAGATATTACAGGAAAAGCTGCAGAAGTAGCCCTTGACAAAGCGGCAATTACTGTTAATAAAAATGCCGTGCCTTATGATGATAAGTCTGCTCTTATTACAAGCGGTATTCGTATCGGGACTTCTGCTGTTACAACTCGCGGAATGAAAGAAGCGGAGATGGATCAGATCGCAGAACTTATCGACAAAGTTGTGACTAATTCAAGCGATGATAAAATTATTTCTTCGGTAAAAGAAGAAGTAAAAAAGCTTACTTCAGGTTTTCCACTCTATTCGTAACTAATTTTTCATGCCCGCAGAGCCGCAACCAGTTCAGCAAAGTGATGTTGAGATGTCCATCTGGGACCATCTTGAAGAACTGCGCCATTCAGTGATCCGTGCTGTGCTTGGCATTGTAGCCGGGATGATTCTGTGTGCTGTTTTTACTGATTGGATTCTGGAAGAAATTATCTTGGGTCCGGCACGAAAGTATGCACCAAAATTTCAGTTCATTACCACCGAAATCTATGGTCAGCTTGAACTCTATATGCAGATCATTATCTGGGGGGGAGTAATCGTCTCTTTCCCGTATACCATTATTCAAATATGGAAGTTTATCGAACCGGGTCTTCATAAACATGAAAAGAAATATGTCAGGACCATTTCTTTTTATACTGTTTTAAGTTTTGTCGTTGGGATGGTATTTTCGTATTATGTTCTGCTTCCGATGACATTGAATTTCGCCTCTGATTTCGGAACGGAATTCATAAAGATCATGCCGGATGTTCATAAATACCTTTCGGTGTTTTTGATGACGATCATCATTTCCGGAATCGTTTTTGAACTTCCTTTGATTTCGTATTTTCTCGGGAGGTTGGGTATTCTGACTCCGCCCTTCATGCGCCATTATCGCAGGCATACGATAGTTGTGCTGTTATTTGTCGCCGCAATATTAAGTCCCGGTGGTAATCCACTATTGCAATTAATCTTATTTATTCCTCTTTGGGTTCTTTTTGAACTTTCGATATTTGCATGTACACTAGCGGCTCGTCAGCGTAGAAAGAAGGAGTCCCTTTCGGCATAATGCAGTACTCCCTTAAAGACATTCTTTCCCCGGTCAAGCATGAAGCTGATGAATTCAATAGCCGCTTCAAGCGGTCAATGCTTTCAACCGTTCCGCTTGTAAATCTGATTGCAAAATATCTCGTTCGGACTAAGGGAAAGCAGATACGTCCGATGCTTGTTCTGCTTTCAGCTCAAGCTTGCGGCGGTGTCAATGATGCTTCTTACCGTGCGGCAATGCTTGTTGAGTTATTGCATACGGCGACTCTGGTTCATGATGACGTGATTGATGAAACTGATACTCGTCGCGGGTTCGCAAGTATTAGAGCTTTATGGCGTAATAAAGCCGGAGTTCTAATGGGGGATTACCTGCTTGCTCAAGGGCTGCTTCTCACTGTGAAGACCAGTGAATATCATTTTCTCGAAATTACTTCAACAGCAGTTAGAAGGATGAGCGAAGGGGAGTTGTATCAATTACAAAAATCCCGCCAGCTCAATATTGACGAAGAATCGTATTTTAAGATCATCGCTGATAAAACTGCCTCACTCATCGCGACCTGCTGCGAAATTGGTGCGGCAAGCGGTATGCCAAAAGGTGAGAACATTGAGCAGCGTGAAATGCTGAGGGCCTATGGTGAAGCCGCTGGGATTGCATTTCAAATACGCGACGATCTTTTTGATTACGAAGAGAATTCAAAAATTATAGGCAAGCCTACAGGCAATGATCTCAAAGATAAAAAACTAACGTTGCCTTTGATCCATACTCTTTCAACACTTGAGCCTAAAGAAGAGCGACGTATAAGATCGTTAATCAAATCCGGGAGATCGTCCGAAGGCGAAAGAAAACTTATCATGAATCTTGTTGCTGCTACAGGAGGCTTAACCTATGCTAAGAAAAAAGCAGAAGAATACTCTGAAGCCGCACGAAAAGCAATTCAAAATCTTCCGGATACCCCTGCAAAAAAATCGTTAATGGATTTTTCTCATTTCGTTATCGAACGCGAAAAATAATTATCCCTTCACTGCTCCGGCAGTGAGTCCTGCAATAATCTTCTTTTGAAATACGGCAAAGAGTAAAAGTACCGGAAGTGCCGACAGACCAGCTCCTGCCATCAAGTGCCCGAGGTCAACAGATTGCTTGCCCTGGAAAAATGTCAAAGCTACAGGCAATGTTCTCATGCTTTCTGTATTCGTAAAAAGGAATGGAAAAAGGAATGCATTCCAAATATTTAAAAACTGATACAAGAAAAGCACGACAAGCGCGGGACGGGTAAGCGGAAAAATGATTTTATGTATGATATGAAAAAGGGAAGCGCCGTCGATTCTTGCCGCTTCTTCAAGTTCTTTCGGTAGCTCCGAAATATATTGTCTTAAAAGAAATATGCCGATAGGAGATACAATAAACGGAATTATCAAAGCAAAGTAGGAATTGATCCAGCCGAAGGTAACGATCTCGCGGTATAGCGGAATCATCACTACATAAACAGGTACCATCAAGACAATTAGCACCGATGCAAAAAGTGTTTTCTTGAATCTGAATTCCATTCGTGCAAAAGCATAAGCCACATAAGTACACAGGATGCAATTTCCTAAAGCAACCACGGCACTTACAAAAAGTGAATTCAGAAAATAAATACTATAATTATCCGCTGAAAGTATATCCGCAAAATTCCGAAGCGAAAATCCTTTCTTAAAAAGCTCTGATAACGTTGAACTGCTTGCAGGATTATCAGAAACCGAAAGTACAAACATCCAAAAAAGAGGAAAGAAAGTAACAAGCGATCCGATAATAAGAAGCGTATAGCTTCCTACTCGTCCGAGCTTCCAGCTTCCTATAATCCTGTTCATTTATACCCTCGTTTGCAAATGTCCCGGGATTCTGCCACCGAAGGGATCGCCGTCCTTGCCATGTTCTTCTTCTTTCGCCTGTGCTTTCAATGATCTTACCAGTACTTTATTGGCAGGTGTATCAATAACAAGAATACCTGATCCAGGCAGAATAAATTCTCCTTCAGTGACGACGTCAACTTTTTTGCCGTCAATGAGAGCTGTACCCGCAGGACGGAGCGGAGTGATGGCAGTACCTTCTTTACCAATCAATAATTTCTTTTCAGCGATAATATGATTGATGTTTCCTGAAACAGTTTGATTGACAAACTTTTTCAACCAGGGCCAACCCGGTGCATATTTAAAAATAAGTCCGACGATAATAATAAGTCCGATCAGTGACGTTGCAAGAGTTACCGTCGTATCCTTCAATCTATCCGGAGTTATTGTCGAAAGATCGCCGGCAAGAGCGAGGAAGATACCAAGGAAAATTCCTATGACTCCCAGTACTGCTCCGGTGCCGAATGTCGGAATAGGAGTCAGTTCAAGTAAGAAAAGAATGACACCGGCAAGGAATAAAAAGATTGCTATTGGCGGTGCAACCTGCACAATATATTGTCCTCCGAAAAAGAGGATTAAGCATATAACGGAGATCAGCGTCACCACTCCGAAATGTCCTGTCTTGATCGAATAGAAAAGTCCGGCTAATCCGATCATGATAAGCAATGAACTTACAAGTGATATTGTCAGAAACCTGAGAAGCTTATCGCTCAAATTTTCTGAAGCAGTAGTGATCTCGGCATTCTCAATTCCAAATGCTTTTAATGCTTCGCTGATGGAATTGGCTTCGGCATCAAGGTATTTTACTTTCACAGCATCTTCCGTCGTCAAGGTCAGCAGTTTTCCTTTTGCGAGTGTAAGCCCTGAAGAGCTATCCAAACCAAGCGATTCATCGACCATTGCTTCTGCGACAAGGGGATTACGTCCGTTACGCTCGGCAGTGGTTCGCATCTCTGCCCGCATATAGCTGACGTATTTCTCGGAGGCTTTTGTGCCGGAGCCATCTATTGGAGTTGTGGCTCCCATCGTTGCTCCGAGAGTCATGGCGATCTTTTTTGCTGATAGCGTGATGAGCGAGCCTGCCGATATTGCCCGCTTATCAACGAAGGCAATCGTCATCGGGACTTTTGCATTGAAGATCGCATCACGAATTCGCGTGGCTGCATCAACTCTGCCGCCAAAAGTATTGACATGAAGTACGATAACGGCATGATCTTTTTCCGCTTCGGCAGCGGAATGCTCCACATACGATGCCATGCCAAGATCAACTTCGCCGGAGATCTCGATCACATGGACGGGTTGTTTCGTCTGGCTATAAAGCGAAGACAAAGTGAACGCCGAGAAAAAAAGAACGGAAAGCAAAAGATGTTTCATAACTGATACCCGAAAATGTACAGGCATACTTGAAACGTCAGAAGCCAAGGGAAGAATTCAAAGCAATTTTTCTATTGATTATGAACTAAGAACTAAGCCCAAAGAACTCCCAATTTTGACCCTCTGAGCCATAGATAAGTCCTTATAAATCAAAAGACTAAGTTTAAGCAACAGCGCAGGAATAAGGTTTTCACAATTTAAGAGCTGGAGAGTAGAACTTCAAAACCAATTTGAGCACTACCTAACCCATTATAAATCAAACAACTAATATTACACACTCGCACTTTTCCTTTCCCCTTTTTGACTTTATAATTTTGACTTTTGACTTCATCATCATCCTTCATCCTTCCGCCTTCATCCTTACCCATAGGTGCCTATCATTACGAATCCAATATACGAAAAAAAGATTAGGTTATACAAACTACTAACAGGATTGCATTTCCTTAAAATATTAAGAAAGTTACTTGTTTCAAATGTGAATAACCAAAAAAATAATCGAAGGTTAATCTAAACATTTCACAAATCTAAATGGATGTCCATTGGCATTAATTTTAACACCTTTCAAAGAATCGACTTTATGTTCGACCTCTTCTTTAAATGAGAAATTTATATATTGGTAAAAATTATCTAAAATAAGTTGATGGGAACATATATTAGTAGATTCAATATGAACTCTGCTAACCCATTCACGTCGATCATTATCTGCATGAAGAAATAAAACACCATTCCCGTCAAAATCATGATCTGATGGTGGAGTGTATCTTAAAACACGCCCACTATTTTTTTTTGATATGCCAATTGAGTCCATTGTTGTGAGAATAAAGTGCCATTCGATAGAACGACGATGAACTACCCTTTCATCAACAATTGTATCAGCTTTGATGTCAATATATGACGGCAATAGTTCTAATGTGTCCTGAGAAGGATCGAAACTATTTATAAATGTGCCATTTACTAATTTGGGGTCTGGCATACCAGCCCCCAAACCCACATAGTAAGATTTACAGGAAGAACTAATTAATAATAATAAAAAAAGTTTTAACATTTACTGAATTTAATGTATGGATATTTTACCCACTGAATTGCCACCCCCACATTGAACTTCACCGGTTTTTGGATTCCAACTGAAAAAGCTTCCATTTAACCAAGGTGAACTCTGAGGATTTGGATTTGAGCCAAATCCTTGATCGCTTTCAGACTTAATGTAAGTCCATGTGCTATTATTAATTCCAGCGGGGTCTCGAGGGTTCCCTAATAAATTAGTAATAACCTGCACGTCTAGTTCGGTAAGTAATGGGTTGCCATCCTTTCCAGTACAATTGTGAATTAGTTCATGTAATAAATCTTTACTCAACAGATCTTGAAATATGAGAGCTGATTCATCTGGGTCCGTTTGCTTATTGTGAGTATCTTCTGATATCTCTTTCGCTTTCTCACGAATAAAATCAATGTTTACTTTTATACTATTTTGTCCTGTGTAATCCCCATAATAGTCTTGGGGCATATTTGTATGTGCCTCTGGGGTACCAAATGGACTTGTTAAGTTACCGCAACCCATATTACTTAAGGCGATTGCTGTATAAGAAGGATCTGCCTCTGAGCGAAGCGTTCCTATTAAGCCTGACATTCGATCATCACCACATCCCCCAAGTAATTTTTCTAATCTATCAAGATTGTCATTTAAAGTTTTTTGGGCAGATTTCAAAGCTTCTTCCAATGCTTCTTTGTCACCTTTGCTACTAGAACAACCATCTGGTCCTATATCGGGAGTGCCACCTCCTTTGTCAATTGTACCAGTGCCATCATTAGTACCACTCCCTCCAATAACACCGTGAGGTATATTCCCAGTAATATCTGTACCTACCCAGTTCCCAACATTTACTGGAGTTACAAATCCATCCGACTGAGAAGCATCTGCACCGCCAAGTCCAAATGGATTTAAACCACTATAACCTACAACCTGCCCAGAACTGCCTGTACTGGCTCCTGAAGAACCAACTGGCATTGTTACCCAAACTTCAACTCCGTTTATCCATACCCACATAAGTGCTGTTCATTTTTTATGATATTACCATCCATTCCATCTCAAATACACTAAATGTACCTGCGTTACTTGCAACAATCGCCATCATATATCTACCCGGCTTTAATATTGTGACATTAAGAAGCTGAAGTCCTGTCAATGTACCCGGCATTTGAAATACAGGTACTGTACCTGTACTTGCATTTAAGAACGTACCTGATGTAGCCATATTATCTCTGAAAGAAATTTGCACGTTTGTGTAATTTAACACGCCGAAATCAATTTTAAGTTGATTGTTCCAGATTCTGCCGGCTCTCAAGAAGGCTAGATTCTTTAATGCTCCTGTAATAGAGGCACTGGTCGTTACCATCTGATGTGCTTGCGTCCATTGCTGGCCGTCAACGACTGTTGCCTGATCGGTTGTATCAAGAGAGAATACTTTTGCATTGGTGGTAAAGGCAAAAGGATTTGTACCCCAGCTTGCCTGAATGAAGCTCGTACTGCGACCAAAAACAGCAGGAACACCTCCGAATGAAACAGCCAGAAGTATTGAACGTGGATCGAACGGCTGCATTACCGGCAAATCATTCCAGCTTTGCGGTCCGCCTGCTAAACCGCCATTGAGTGAGCGATGGGTTGCGTAACTTGGCGGCATATACAATGGCGTATTAGCATTACCATTATTATTCATTGGGTTTGCTATGTAAGGTGTATCTGTAGGTGCTAGTACCATATTGTTATTTCCTTTATTGTTTCCGTTGCAATTTCCGTCACAAGCCATAAGCTGTTTTGGGTTAGTTAAAAAAACTCCTTTCCCTATAGTGTGGTTGAAACGGGGAAAAGGGGACATGGAAAATAAAATTATTTTTTTGTCATTCTGAGCGTAGCGAAGAATCCCGTCAATAATGGCTATATGTTCTGCTTATGATTACGGAATTCTTCGTTACGCTTCTCTCAGAATGACAGGCTGGGCCCCGACGCTAATGGGCTTCAGTTTGCCAGATTTCTCGCAGTTGTGCCATTGCTCTTTTACATCTTTTCTTTATTGTTTCGGGATTTGCAGTTAGCTTTATAGCAATTTCCTCAAAGGAATAGCCTTGCAGAAAATGGAGTTCAGCAGTTTCTTTGAGCAGGGGCGATAATTCATTAAAGAGTTCTTCAATGGTTATGGCATTTTCTAAGCTGAGTGCAGCGTCAACAGCCGATAGATCGGATTCCATTTTATCCAGCGGAATAAAATGCTGAAGCCGTCTTTTTTCTGCCAAGAGTTTCCTGAAGGCAACTCTGCGAATCCAACGGTATTTTATTTTCGGATGAGCAAGAACATGCTCCGGAGCTTTGAGTGAAGCTGAATACGCATGTCCGATGGCATCAATGATGTATTCGTATGCTATCTCAGGAAACCGAAATGAAAGAAAGCGAAAAACTCTTTCTCTCTCTCTCTCTCTCTCTCTCTAATAATGTTTTCATGTGACCTCATATTATTTTGTGGGTTTTGGACTACGGGCAATGCAAACAGAGTACAAATATAGAACCCGTGAATTTGGATTTTGTTACGCATGTGATAAATTATTGCCCTGTTTTAATATATCCCCTTTCTCCTAAATCCAGTGTCCTCATTCAAGAAAGCCTTAATTTTGTAAGAAATAATTCAACCCCATAATGAAAAAAGTATTTTTTGTAAGTTTCTTTCTGGTTCTTCTATGGCAGTCATCGTTTCATGCTCAGACGTTTGAATGGGCGGATAAAAGCGGAGCATCGGTTCTTGGTAATGGAACGTCAATTGCTGTCGATGCGAAAGGGAATAGCTACGTAACGGGAAGTTTTTTCGGTAGAGCAACTTTTGGGAGTACGGAGATCACAGCGCAAAGCCGCGATGCCTTCCTTGTAAAGTATGATCCGCTGGGGAAAGTCCTTTGGGCAAAAACGATAGGCGGTGTGGCAGATGATTTCGGCAATGCCGTCGCTATTGATAAAGATGGCAACTGCTTTCTTGCAGGTTCATTCGCTGCGTCGATGGTAGTAGGCAAGGATTCGCTGACATCACATTCTCAGCATGATATTTTCGTTGCAAAATTCAATAGCAAAGGCGAGGCTCTCTGGTGCAGAAGTGCGGGAGGTTACTATGAAGATCATGCAATGGTGCTCTCGCTTGATAAAGCAGGGAATGCTTATGTTGCCGGTTTCTTCAAAGATACAATGTGGTTTACTCCCGAAGTATCCATCGTCGGCAAGCGCATTTCGTATTTCGATATGTTCCTTGCAAAATATGATGCAGGCGGCAAAATACTTTGGGCAAAAACTGCCGGAGGCTCGAACTACCAGTCTCAGGGCGACGGTCTTGCCATTGCAACCGATCCCAAGGGGACGATCTACCTTTCAGGTTTCTATCGCAGTGAAGCGCAGTTCGATGAGCAAAAGCTTGCAAATAAAGGATCGTACGCGATGTTCCTTTCAAAATATGAATCTTCCGGCAAACTTGATTGGGTTACTTCTTCGACCAATGATCTCTCCTCAGTTGTCGCAAAAGGCGTTGCAGTTGATAAAAAAGGAAATGCCTATGTAACCGGGACTTATACTTCAACAGCAGGATTTGATTCGATCTCAGTTTCCAGCAAAAATATGGGTTACCCCGATATGTTTTTTGCAAAATATAATCCTATGGGAAAAATTATCTGGGTGCGAACAACCGGAGGATTTGGCTCCAAATCTCCGGCAGCAGTTGCGATGGATGCGCAAGACAATCCTTATGTATTTGGTTCATTCCGTGATACGGCATTCTTCGGTTCATCCGGTGTATCGAGTAACGGAAGAGAAACCCTTTTCTTAGTAAAATATAACTCTGCGGGGGATGCGCAATGGGTAAAACCTGTCGGCAGGAATGGGATTATCAGCGGTAAAGCTATGGGTATTGATGCTTCAGCAAATATTTATATGACGGGTAATTTTTCCGATACCGGAGATTTTGGGAAGTCTCCTATCATTGCAAAGGAAAACACCCAGGATGTATTTATTGCAAAACTTTCACCTCATGTGATTGCAACGGAAAAGAAACTTACCGATATTCCGGGACCTGATTTCGCTTTCATTTCATGTGAGTTGAATCCGAAAACAAAGATTGCAACGGTAAAATATTCTATTCCGAAATCCGCGTACGTCTTGCTTGATGTTGATGACTTGATGGGAAATGTCGCTGAATCTTTCTTGGAAGGACAGCGCCAAAGTGGTGTGTATGAAGTGAAGCTTGATATGAAAGGGATCAAAGGTGAAGGAGATTTTTATTGCAGACTGCAGGCCGATCATGATAAGCAGACAAAAAAAATGGAATTGAAAAAATAATAAATCTTGAACGTGTTAAAAATGCCGCCTGCAAGTAAAGTAGTAAGATGTGTGACCTTGCTGCTCCTGTCGCTATCAATAATACCTCATATCGTTTGTGCGCAATTTATTCTTCCGACAGGAGGAAATCATCCTGAATTGCATTGGCGAGAATTTCAAACGGAGCATTTTCTTATAATATATCATGATGGTCTCGATAGTGTTGCATTGAAAGCTGCGCCGGTAGCCGAGGAGGCTTATCACATTGTCACGACGAATCTTCAAACGCCGCTTACAAAAAAGGTTAAGATATACTTGTCCGATTATGACGAGATAAAGAATGCATTTGCGTTCGATGACGATTATATCTTTATCTGGATGCGCGGTATCCTTGACGATCTTCCATACGGTTTTCGGTCAAGCGGCACATCAAAGTGGCTCCGCTCAGTGATAACACATGAGTTTACACATATTGTTATTGCTCATGCTACGAAGGATATTTTCTCTTTTCTGTCTCCTGTAACTCAGGTACCCCGATGGTTCAATGAAGGCTTGGCGCGTTATATGGAGCCAGATGGATGGACGAGCGACCTTGATGCAGTCCTTCGCGTTGCAACAGTTTCAGGTCATCTGGATCTTGGTTCGACGGACGATTATCTTTCCGGTGGTTTGACATACGAAGGCGGCCAGTCGTTCATCAGATATATTGCAGCGGCGTATGGAGATTCTGCTCTTGTAAAAATACTAAAATTCCGGACTGGAATATTTTACGATTTTCTTGAAGGGGTGAAATCCGCTACGAACAAATCACTTGATGACCTCGAGGAAGAGTGGCATAAAACGCTGAATGTCTATTTTAACACTCGTTATGGTCAGAAGGAAGAGGCATCGGAATTCGCACGTAAAATTCCTACAGGACTAGCTGTCGTTCTTACTGCCAGATTAGAGCCAGGCGGAAAGAGAATCGCAATGATCGCAAGTCACACAAAGAAAAGCCCGGCACGCTTATATCTCTTGGCGAATGAAAGTACCGGAGATGCGTCCGTTATAAGTGATGAACCGGGTATCGAACCGGTGATCTCATGGTATCCTGGTAAAGATGCAATATGTGTTTCTAAAACCCGTGTGGGTTCAAACGGAAATTTGATTCATGATCTCTTTCGTATAGATATTCCGACTGGTGAACTCAGCCGTTTAACAAGTGATGGAAGATTTGAAGAACCGGATGTTGCATTGCAGGGAAATAGGATCGTCGCAGTACATACAGAAGAAAACCATTCCGATCTTTATATCCTAAATGCCGATGGTTCTGATCCTATGCAGCTGACAAATTATAATGATGCATATACACAAGTGTATGCGCCGCGTTGGTCAGCGGATGGGAAACAAATAACCTATTCTGTTTTTCGATCAAACGGAATGCGGGATGTCGCAGTCATTGACATACTAACTAAACAGACGACCCTAATCACTAATGATTCATTGAATGACCGCTCAAGTATTTTTTCACCCGATGCAAAAGAGATTATATTTCTTTCGCATAGGAATGGAATTCCGAATTGCTATAGAACTTCGGTTTCATCCCCACCGGCAAAAATTACTCAGCTAACGGATATAGCAGGCGCTATCTATCCTTGGGATTGGTCAGGTGCAAAAGATTCAATCTTAGTTACCTCATATGATACGCCAAATTCCTTTATTCGCAAAAAGTAAAGTAGTAGAGAGGACAAGAATCGTCGCCGTAATAAGCAGGAGCTTCGGCGTCTTGAGAATCTTACGGATACGCTTCTTGAGCGTAAGTTTTGGCATAAGGCGTAGTCTTGTTGACTACAAAGATACGAAATTTTTTCCCAAGAAGTGGGGAAAATCAAAAATACGTGGTAACTCTAAAATACCAATCCGGCGGAGGGTGGTGGGTTAACTCCCAACCTACACCAACGCCAATGGTAAATATTCCTTCAACTCCACTCCGAAGTTCAACTCCCGAGCTTTGCAGCCACTTTGTTCCGGCAAGTGAAGTCGTTACAACAGTTGGAATATTCGTCGGCGCCTTATCATACCAAACACTACCTATATCATAGAATGTAACCAATGAAGGTGCGAATGCCCCCACAAGAGGCACAAGGTCGCCGAATATAAAATCAGGTATCACAAATTCTACAGAACCGAGTACGAGTCTATCCCCGTAATAAGGCCTGCGAATTCCGCGAAGACGGTAACTATAATCGAGCGAAAGAGGATTAAATCCGTTTTGAAAAACTTCATCGGTTGTAAAGCCTACATATTCCTGTGGTATCTGTGCGCCAAACTGTGCTATCCCTGCCCCACGTAATCCAAGCAGAATCGTCCCATCTTCATCGAAGGGAATTTTATAACTAAAATTAAATTTTGTGCGGCTATAGGTCAGATCGCCTGAAAATACTTTATCAGCAAATAATATTTCTCCACGAAAGATCAGATTTTTCGTAAGATAAATGTATTGCAGCGCAAGATCTAAACCTCTGTAAGTAATCGGCGTTTGAGCATGCGGCACACTATCAAATTCTTGCAAGTTCACGGGCTCAAGCTTTCTCAGACTTGCTGTCAGGGCAACAGTATGTGAAGTCGTCAAGGTGTTTGGAGCAGAAAACACCTGACTGACCGTTAGAGATGCTCCTTGATTGCG
>Ga0206887_10181_pt1 | contig 14367 bp, 10 predicted proteins | sample Alteio_BWOrgHeat_89_FD_153248 | JGI IMG/M metagenome (GOLD analysis project Ga0206887, IMG submission 153248) | Enriched cells from forest soil in Barre Woods Harvard Forest LTER site, Petersham, Massachusetts, United States - Alteio_BWOrgHeat_Nextera3 ...
GTAATAGGTTGCGTTATTTGCTGGACCGGCATAATTGTTATTTTGGATGGCGAGCCCTGAAATAGTACTGCCTTGAGGAGATACGAAGATAATATCGCCTGAAGAACCTAAGCAACAGTTAGATAGATTGTTGCTAGAGATTGTGGCAGAAGTTGTTGAGACAGTAGTAGCAGTAAAGATAATACCGTCAACATTTGTGGACTGTACAGTATTACTTGTAATGATAGCAGTTATGCAATCATTAACCCAAAAGCCAGCGTATCCACTGCCAGTGACGGTATTTATAGTGTTAGTAGAAAGCGTTACACTGTCAAACTTGTCAACGTATATGCCGTAAGAGCTAGAGGTATTGGTGACAGTATTCGATGATATAGAGATGCTGTTTCCAGTGCTTCCGCTTCCGGTAAGTTGAATTCCACCAGTGCTATTGGTAACGATATTACTTGTTATATTGTTGCTATTACCAAAAAACTCACCGAGAATCCCAGCACCACAATTGCTGGCGGTATTCGATGTTATATTGATATTGTTACCTGTAAAGGAACAAAGAATAGCTGTGCCACTGCCTGCGATATTATTCTGACTTACTTGTACATTGTTGATGAAATTGCCGGTGCCAGAAAGATCATCGAGCGCTATGCCCTCATAATTAGAGCTGCCTTGAATTGTGTTCCCCGAAATGTCTAAGTTGTTAACTGGACCCGAAGGGCTACTTGCGGATTGCCCTTGTACGGAAATACCAGAGCCACCGGTTGGATAAATTGCATTATTGCTCACGTTAGTTGATTGTACGCCAGTTAAATAGATCCCTGTAGTATTATTTGACTGTATTGTATTGGCAGTAATTGAGAGGTTTTGTGATCCTGTGTTGCCATATAAAGCGTCGATTGCAGCATTGGTACCTGCAAAAGCGAAATTATTGCTTGATAGTTGAACATTGTCGGAATCGACAATTTGTATGCCATCATCCATGCTGCTGATTGTTGTAACTTGGTTGTTGCTAATAATGCCAGTGCTAGATTGAAATATATCCATATTGTTTTGCGATGAATTTGTCATTGTGACATTGCTAACCGCAAAATTTGTGGCGGACTGCACCCAAACATCCCCGGCCTGTGGTGCTGTATCGGGAAGATTGAAAGAAGCTTGCACCGGGTTGGCATACTGTAGAGCCATACTGCTTAGCGAGGGACCATTGCCCGTTAATTCAATGGCGCCAAAACTACTATTAGTTGCTGTCACTATACTGCTTGCCCCAGCCCCGAAAAGTGCAGCACCGTTGTCTACTAGTAATCCGGAATGAAGATAATTACCTGGAGGAAAATAAAGGGGCAAATGAAGGCGTTCGGCCGCGGCAATGCCTTGAACAATAGTGCTTTGATCATCGTTAACACCGTCACCCCTTGCTCCAAATTCCCGAACATTGAGATAAGCTGGAATCTTAGTGTGAACCATAAACTGTTTATTGGGTTTTTGAATCGGGATTTTTATCCAATAGGCTTTATGTTTATTGGGAAAAGTACTTTTAATCTGTTTAGAAGGTAATGAATTATGCCCTAAGACAGCGACACTGGCAAAGAAAGCAAGGCTAAATACTAAGACGAAAAACAGATTAAAAAATCTAGAAACCCTGCAAAAATTCATTGTATTTCACCGAAAGGAAACTGTATGTCATGTCCCACAATACCTAAAGTGAAATGTACCCAAGTACTTGTTCGTTAAACAATTTACCTTCGAAAGCGCGCATCGTTCTCGGCTGCCTGTATACACCAGGTTAGCCGGGCAGATTGTAATAAGATTTTATCGATCGTATCTAGTAATTCCTGGTTTTTGAAATCCTAGACCTGTCAAGTTCCATGCCTAAATAACAGGTGTAAGTTTGTCTCTAAAATTGGCATAGTCTGAACAATTAATTTCTTCGTGATTTTCGCGCAATTTTTCTGATAAGTCTTTTATTGCGTCTCCAATTACTTGAAAGTTGCATATGACAGCATCCAAACGGCTCGGAGAAAAGAGAGAAGCCAGGTCTTGACTAGCTCGAGCTTTATTTAGTAGGATTTTATTGATAGGACTATTAAATAGGAATTTTATGAAGGTAACCAGAAGAGGTCAAGTAACTATCCCAAAAGTACTACGCGAACGGAATGGTATTGACGAAGGGACCGAAGTCGAATTTAGAGAAGAGAAAGGCTAGGTAATAATCAAAAAGTCCTCTAGTAAAAACCCCTTAATGCCTGGGTTGGTTATCTACATAGCCCGGCAGATAGTGATGGTGAGGTAAAGAAAATGCGGGGGAATCGTGCGCACCGCCGTTGACACTAACATACTGCTTGATGTACTGATGCCCAATCCGTCGCACCAAAAAAGGAGTTTAACGCTCCTCCATCGCGGCCTTACCGAAGGCACTTTGTGCATCTGTGAAGTAGTTGTGGCTGAGCTAAGTGCACAATTTACTGAGCTTCAGGCTATGGAACATTTTCTACGGGATGGCGGAATTGTTCTAAGCAAGACTTCCTTAGCAGGACTCCATGATGCAGGAAATCGCTGGCGTGATTATGCTAAGAAGCGGACCGAAACACGCGGAAGAGTCGTTGCCGACTTCATGATCGCAGCCCACGCCCTACATGATGTCGATCGTTTGCTAACGCGCGATCTAGGATTCTATCGCACGCACTTTGCTGATTTAACCTTGCTACAATAGCATTTCAACCGGAGAAACGTCATGGTTAGCTTTCAAAATAATCCTGTGTGACACTTGTAGTAAGTTGCATTGTCAGTATGAAAGGTGTACAATATTTTTGTACACCTTAGGTAGTATTTTGTCTTTATGTACGCTAAATCAGACAATCGCAAGCTTGGACGTCAGTACAAAGCATTAGGCAAATCTGATGCGAGGAAACGATTTTTGCCTCTTGTCGATTCTGTTTCTCAAGGTTCTGGGCCAGTTGAAATTACTGATTATGGCAAAGTAGTGGCTGTACTGATAAGTAAAAATGATTTTGATTGGATGTATCAACAGACTGTAAATAAGGTAATGCCCAAGCGGAGTTTATATGGATTGGGGCAACTTTTAGGCGATCTTGAAGATGGTAGCAAAGAAATAGCTAAATCCATGCGTACTTCTCTGAAGAAAACAGCCGATAAGCTATGAAGCATTATGTTACAGATACACATCCGTTAGTCTGGTATATTTCCAAACAAGCCCGGAAACTACCGAGTAAGATAAAACGAGTGTTTGACGATGCAGTGGATAATCAAGCGACAATCTGGATTCCACTAGTTGTGTTATGGGAAATGTCCCTGCTTTTAAAGGCAAGAAGATTTAAGATGGATGTATCCTTGGAAGAATTGATCACTAACAATTTCTTCGCTAAAGCAATTTACCTGATCGACTTCTTACCAGAAGATATTGTAAGAGCATCCAAGCTAAGTTTTTCACGTGACCCATTTGATACGCTGATCCTGGCATGTGCACAACGACTGGAACTACCATTAATTACCGGTGATTTGATGTTGCATGAAAGCGGGCTATGCCAGATCTACTGGTAGTAAATTCAGTGAGTACCGGGTTGATAGATTTTGTATCTATAATCTGAGGGAGTTTCGAATAAAAATTTCCGAATCCTAGAAGCTTGGCCAACATAGATCAAGGAACATTCTCGATCTAATGGTCCTAGCTCTTTGTTCTGCCTTATGGCACGAGTTGGCCGAACTAGAAGACCCTCGAAAAACTCTCAAGCATTAAGAGGGGCGATGCCGTGCATCGCCTGAAGTTGATGACTTATTCTATGATCCAGATGGACGGAAAAATTAGGAACCCAGATTGTCCCTTGGTGGTTGCTGAGGAGAATAACTGGTTTGTTCCAAATTATTCATTTTTGCGGCAAGTAATTGTTGGTAAATTTCTGTCATACCACCGGGGGAATGCGGAACAAACAGCGTGTTACTGCGTGAATTGGCGCCGATGTCTTTCAAGGTATCAAAAAATTGAGTCATTAAGACTAGTGACATGACATCTTGGGCGGTGGCACCGCGAATGCTATTTTGAAACTGTTCGACAGACTCGCGCAGACCTTCCACAATAGCGCGTCTTTGATCGGCTATACCCTTCCCTTGCAGGGCCTTTGTTTCTGCTTCGGCTTGGGCACGCTTAACAAGGAGAATTCGTTCTGCTTCACCGCGCTCATTGGCTGCTACTCTTTCTCTAGTGGCAGCATTGATCTCATTCATGGCTATCTTCACCTTAGGATCAGGATCGATATCAGTGACCAGAGCCTTGACGATGCCGTAACCAAATTGATCCATTGTGCCAGTCAGTTCAGTTTTAACCACATTAGCAATGTCGTCTTTCTTTTCAAAGACATCATCAAGCTTAATCGTAGGTACTCGCGCTCTAACGGCATCAAAAACAAACGATGTAATTTGTCGCTCAGCATTCTCCAATTTATAAAAGGCTTCGTATACTTTTTCCGTTAAAACGTAATATTGTACAGAGACAACCACGTGGACAAAAACATTATCTTCTGTTTTTGTTTCAACCTTAACATCTAGTTGTTGTACCCGAAGGTTTACTACTCCAGTTACATAATCGATCCAGGGAATTTTAAAGTTAAGACCTGGCTGTGCAATGCGCAAAAATTTGCCAAAACGCTCAATCACCGCCGCTGTTTGTTGGCTGACCGTGAATAGCCCGAGAAATAAAGTGACAAGGATAAAAATGCATAATAGGGCGAAGATGGCTAAATTCATAAGTGACCTCTTTAATGGAGCTTTAGCATTGTTCTCTCTCAATTATATTCATTGATACATTTTATTCTACTGAAAACTTATGGATGGTAGTTTCTCTATATACTTCCTCTGGTTGAAGTACACAGCTTGGGAAATTATTATGATGGATCGAATCGGGGAAATGTTGGGTTTCAAGGCAGACGGCGGAATGTGCTGGATAATTTCCACCAATTCCTTTGAGTTTGTGACTTAGGTAATGTTAACGATCTAGAGTAGTTCAATTAATTCAACGCATGTCATTGTTTATTAATGCTGTCTGCTGAAAAACAAACGGCATATAGCTGACCGGGTAGAAATTGATTTTCGTCTGCTGAATGAGCTCTGCAAAATAAATAAATTGAACCTCCATGGGTGCGAACAATTGGTGCTTTACACAGCAGATTAGTGGGTGTAATACGTTCTTTCCGTATACCCTTTCCGTCATGTACTCCATTAAATTCACAAGTCATAATGTCATTTGTATATGGGTATTTGTATGGTAACATTTGCCCTAGAACTAAGGGCGGTACTAGAACAACCGCCAAGAATGGAGGCATATGGCACCCTTCCAACGCATCTAGGGACTCCCGTGGAGAAAGACCTCGATGATAGCGAGAAGAGCGTTTTGCATATTCGTCAGTTAACCAAAAGATTCGATAATGCTTTGAATTCACTGGAACAGCCTTTAGACCCATCAAAGAATTACCGATGTGTTCTAGTTTTGTATATTGTTGTTTATCTGGAGTACTCTTTGGAAAGTGAGTGAGGGACACTGTTTTTGATGGATAATTGTAAGACAAGAGCCCAACCTCACCACCACAAACAAATAAGTCTGCATAACTAACACTTTGAGTTCCTGTATGCCTTATTCTAGAGATAGTAACAGCCCGAGGATTATCATTTTGGGCGAGCGCATACGTTAGATATCGACAGTAATGAAAAAGGTTTGTCCCTAATTCTTTTCCCTTTTCAGGAATTTGCTCGCTAGTCATGTACCAGTGAGCTAAGTGCAGAGTGTCATTATTAATTGTTTGCGCAGCAGCTTCGCAGTTGGGATATTCGCCGAATGTATCATCCAGCACTTTTGTCTTTGTCTGTTGATCGGAGAGCCAAGTTGCCAGCAGCCACTGCGCTGGCTTTTGACCAGCCAAGAAAACAACATTCACTGTGTCATTGTAGATAAAGGGTTCAAGCAGTTTGGAGATGGTTCCTGGCGCGTCGATTTTTATGGCTTGTCTCCAAGTTACTCCAGCATCAATGCTTTTGAGCTGGCTAATTTGATTGCCCTCATACGTGATCACATAAATACTATCCTTTGAGGAGACGATTTTGGCTGTCGGACGATCGATCCCTGGAATCTTTAAAGGTGTAGTCCAATTCTCTATGTTAAGCGAGCCCCGACTATAATAAGCCTCATATTTTTTCCGCACTGGAGGTAACCCTGGCACCTCGCACTCGTGGTCGGGAACAAAATCTGGAGCAGTATAATTTTCAGATGTCCTCTTGCCTTTCTTTCTCATCCAAACAATATCAACATGCCCAGATTCATCAATGGCGGCATCGAAATCTTCTCGATTTATTTGTCCTTCTGGAAATGCTGATGCATTTAGATCGATAGTATCTATGCGTTTAATTGAAATGGGTGTGGCTTCCGCTATATAAGTAGAGAAAATGGTTATAAAAAGGAGAGTTATCACCTTTGTTATATGCAATGTTTTGCTGAATTTTATTTTCATTTACTTACTCCCGCATAACAGTTGATGTGCTGCGAACGCATAGGTTGGTGACGATGACGTCCCATATACAAGAACATCCTAAATTAGAATGAGATAGCAGTGAGGCGCAAGAAGACAGTTCATCAACTGTTTGGGACATGCCCAAGTTGCTTCTAACGACTTAAAAGGGGCTTTTTCTATCTATCAAAAGGCCGTTGGTCTCTATCCCGATTTGCTAAGAAGCCATGAATCACTTTTAAAAGTCCTTAAAGGGCTCGCAATCAAAGATCAAATAGCCAAAGAAGAAACCGCAATCAACCAATTACGTAGCAAACAATAGCCCTTTAAGTAGATTATTAGTGGCCCACTTGTTAGGAGCGCCGGCGGCTCGCCGACCTAAACAAGAAGTTGAACGTTTTTGTCAATCTAACTGTTCTTTAGGTATGCTATTTGTGGGCTTATTCGATAACAAACTTATGTACAGTTGTCTGCTTGTAGGTTTCTCCTGGATTTAGTACGCAAGTCGGGAAATTAGTGTGGTGTATAGAATCAGGAAAATGTTGTGTTTCTAGGCAAACAGCAGAATGTGCCGTGTAAGCACCGCCAATGCCATTGAGTTTTCCGTCCAAATGATTACTTGTATATAATTGCATTCCAGGTTGAGTAGTCCAAACTTCCACTATTCGACCGGAGAACGGTTCCTTTAAGCGTGCGGCAAGGGTAATTGAGTTATTCGCGGAATTTAGGACGTAGTTATGATCGTAGCCTAGGTTCCCTTCCTTGATGCGGGTACCGATTATTTCTGGACGAGTGCAAAAATATAGTTCGAAGTCTGGCACATAGCTAAGAGAATAGCAGGGTCGATGGCTAGCCGGTTGACTCGTTCTGAAGATTACTAATCAGTTGGTAGACTGTATTAGCATCTTTGATATCGTAAAATGCTGGAACCCACTGCACTTGGCCGAGTACATCAAAAACCTCCATGCCAGTGTTTCCATACATCTTGTCGCCGATACTTGAATTACCGAACATGATCGAACCTATTCCTCTGGAATTGAGAGATTGCTTGATGGTCGTTAATTGATTGATAAAAACTGCTTGCAGAGATCTTGAAGGCACCATAGACAGCACTAATATGCGTTGATTTGTGACTATATAGTAAGTATTTCTCTTTTTCCAGGACTTATATATAAATCTTCCAAACACGGCATACAGCCCTAGTAATACCATTAATACTAATGGGCTGACAAAACAGAATGTAAACAATGATAATTGGTTGTGCTTTACCAATGCTGATAGCAAAGAAAACATGGCTATGCCAGTCCAAACTACGGTAAATGGTATGAAAAAAAAATCCTTGTTGTTTAATAGGGTTGATTCTGGCTGCCCAGCCCAAAGAATATTTTCTCGTTTGAGCAAATCACTTTGAATCATTGTTGTAATATGTTGAGGACTCTTAACGATTTCGTCCATTACATTCTCTCCTTGCTAGCTCATTCGGTAACGAATTTATGAATTGTTGTTTGTTTGTAAATCCGCCCGGGACTTAGCACGCAAGAGGGGAAATTGGTGTGGTGGATGGAATCAGGGAAATGTTGCGTTTCTAGGCAAATGGCGGAATGTGCTTCGTAAGCACCGCCAATGCCATTTAGTTTTCCATCCAAATGATTGCTTGTATACAATTGTATGCCTGGTTGGGTGGTCCAAACTTCCATGGTTCGACTGGAGGAGGGATCTTTTAAACGTGCAGCGAAGGTAATTGAATTGTTGGTAGAATTTAGCACGTAATTATGGTCGTAGCCTGGACTTATTTGTGCGATGCGACTACCAATTATTTCTGGCTTGGTGAAATCTAAAGATGTCCCTTTTACACTTTTAATTTCACCCGTAGGAATGGAGTTCTGATCAAAGACAGTGAAAGTATCGGCATTGATAATTAGTTCATGAGCCAAAATGTCACCGTTGCCAGCGCCTGCTAGATTGAAATAGCTATGGTTGGTCAAATTTATGGGCGTAGCTTTATCAGTGGTTGCTTCGTAATCGATGTGTAATTCATTGGCATAGGTGAGGGTGTAAGTAACGGTCACCGCTAGATTACCAGGATAGCCTTCTTCCATGTGTTTACTCACATAGTGCAGTTTTAGAGACGAGCCTTCTTGTGTCTCTTCAGGAGTAGCCTCCCAAATTTGTTTATCGAAGCCTTTGATACCACCATGCAAGGAGTTGGTGCCGTTGTTAGCCGCTAATTTATACTCCTTACCTTCGAGTGTAAATCGGGCGCCAGCGATACGATTTGCATAGCGTCCTACTATGGCACCGAAATAGGAATGACCAGCCGAATACTGATCTAAATTGTCAAAGCCAAGTACAATATCCGCTAATTTGCCATTGCGATCGGGTACGAGCAACTCCGCCAATATTGCACCGTATGTGGTGATCTTGGCGACAATGCCGTTACGATTAGTTATTGTATAAAGCTCAACTTCTTTATTGCCGATTTTTCCAAATGAGGTTTTTTGTATAGGGAGCGTTGATTGCATGGGTGACTTCCGATAGAGGTATGCTGGAGACGTGTCGCCCCGACTATTATCGCTTAGGTTGAAGTTGTTTCAACGATTTTCTTCCTTGGTTTGAAGAATTTTTTCTGAAATGCATCCAAGTAGAGGTAAAAGACAGGGGTAATGAACAAGGTTATCAACTGTGAAACAAGCAGCCCACCAACAACGGTTAGACCCAAGGGTTGTCTTGATTCTGAACCGGCACCCAAGCCAAGTGCAATAGGTAAACTACCCATAAGGGCGGCCATAGTTGTCATCATAATCGGCCGGAATCTGGTGAGAGCTGCTTGAACAATTGCTTCATGGGCGGGTTTTAATTCTATTCTTTGGGCGTCCAAGGCGAAGTCGATCATCATAATGGCGTTTTTCTTGACAATGCCAATAAGCATAATCAAGCCTAAGAAGCCATAAATATTTAAGTCCTGTCTGAAGAGAATTAGGATTAAAAGTGCTCCTAGCCCTGCAGAGGGTAATCCAGATAAGATAGTAAGCGGATGAATGAAACTTTCATACAAGATGCCTAGGACAAGATAGATCACTAAGACTGCCACTGCTAATAGTGCCCATAGATTTTGTAATGATATCTCGAATTCTTGAGCCATGCCCTGAAAAGCCATGCTCACTGATGGTGCTGATACGTCCTTTGCGGCAGTCTTTATTAGCGTTACAGCTTGTCCCAGAAAAGATCCGGGCTTTAAATTAAAGGAAATGGTTACTGATTGAAACTGACCCAAATGGTTTATGAGAAGAGGACCCAGTCCTTCTTGGATTGAAGCAATGGTGCTTAAGGGAACCAGTTGTCCGGTTGCCGATCTTATGTACAGTCTTCCCAATAGAGAGGGATCTTTGTAAAAGCGCGGCGCTACTTCCAGTATTACCCAATATTCATTGGTGGGGGTATAAATAGTGGATATTTGTCTGGCCGAATAAGCGCTATCAAGAGCATCTTCAACCTGGGCCATGGTTACTCCCAGTTGAGAGCACTTATCGCGGTCTACGTGAACATTGACTTGTGGATCTTCTATTTGCAAGTCAGAGTTAACATCCTGAATGCAATTCATGGTCTTCATCTTGCTTTCTAAAGCTCTGGCACTAGTTATTAGATCTTTTGAACTAGGGCTGGATAATGTAAATTGATAAATACTTTTTGTCGCCTGACCGCCAATACTGATTGTGGGAGGGTTTTGAACATAAGTGTCAATTCCCGGTACGGCAGCTAATTTAGGACGCAATTCTTCAGCAACCTGGTCGGCAGATAGCTGTCTATCCTTCCTTGGTTTTAGGACAATTAGAAACCGACCGGAATTAAGTGTTATGTTTGGACTGCCAGTACCACTGCCGATGCTGGACATGAATGACTGGACATTGGGATCTTGTTGGATGATTTTACTTAGCTCTTGGTGGTGGCGCACCATGTCATCAAAAGAAATGCCTTGTGGTGCCTCGGTAATGGCTATTAACTGACCAGTGTCTTCACTGGGCATAAATCCCTTAGGCATGAACCAGAACAACAGGCCAGTCATAATTACCATAATTAGAAAAGTGACAACAATGAATAAACGATGATTCAAAGCCAGCTTTAAAAGCCGTTCGTAATGGGCAAGCAATCGGTTAAAAAGTTTATCTGTGAAGTTGCTCAATCCTGTTATTTGTTCTTTGTTTCGAGAGCGTAAAAGTTTACTGCAAAGCATAGGGGTTAGACTCAAAGAAATGAAGCCAGAAATCAGAATAGCGACGCTAATGGTCATAGCAAATTCATAGAATAATCGACCAACAATGCCGTGCATAAGCAATACAGGAATAAACACTGCTACCAAAGATAGGGTCATTGAAACAATCGTAAAGCCAATTTCTCTGGAGCCGATTAGGGCTGATTCAAGTGGGCTTTCCCCCATTTCCAAGTGACGCACAATGTTTTCTAATACGACAATAGCATCATCTACAACAAAGCCTACGGATAGGGTGAGAGCCATAAGAGTGAGGTTGTTTAAGCTAAAATGCCATAAGTACATGGCAGCAAAAGTACCAAATATAGAAATAGGCAGAGTAAAGCTGGGAATAATTGTTGCCGATAAGTTTCCTAGGAAAAGAAAAATGACCAGCACTACAAGGATCACGGTTAGGATTAATGTGCCTTGCACATCGCGAACAGATTCACGTATTGACTGAGAATGATCGTAGAGAATATCTAGATGAACAGTGTCAGGCATGATCGTGCGGAAAGTTGGCAAAAGATTTTTGATGCTGTCTACAACCTGTATGGTATTTGTACCGGGTTGTCGCATAACCGCTAGAATTATTCCGGGAGTGCCGTTATACCAACCGGCAGTTTTATCGTTTTGTACGCTATCGATAACATTAGACACATCAGAAAGCCTGACTGGAGAGCCATTACGATAGGTAACGATTACAGGCTTATAGGCATCAGCATTGAATAGTTGTCCATTAGCTTGAACACTGAACGCTTGAAATTTGCCATACAGGGTACCAGTGGGCATATTGACATTGCTGGCAGCTACGGCAGTGGCTACTTCGTCTAATCCTAATTGGTATGATGCAAGTTTCTCTGGATCAACTTGTACGTGCACGGCGTACATTTGTGATCCATTAACCTGCACTTGTGCTACCCCAGATACGCGGGAGATGCGTTGAGCAATAAGGGTCTCGGCGTATTCGTCAACTTTGTAGAGCGGGAGAGTTGGAGAACTAAGGGCTAAGTAAAGAATCGGCTGATTAGCAGGATTTACCTTGTTAAAGGTTGGTGGGATAGTCATTTCCGGTGGCAATTGCTTGGCAGCAGCAGCTATCGCTGCTTGAACATCAAGTGCCGCCCCATCCATATCGCGACTTAAATTGAATTGGAGAGTAATTTCCGAAAGCCCTTGTGCGCTTTGCGAGCTCATCGAATCCAAACCAGCGATAGTGGCAAACTGACGTTCCAGTGGTGTAGCTACGGCGGAAGCCATAGTGTCTGGATTAGCTCCGGACAAAGTGGTGGTAACGAGAATTGTCGGGAAGTCGACGTTTGGTAAGTCATTTACAGGTAATGAGGTGTAAGCAATAAAACCAAAGATGAAAAAAGCCGTCATGACCAGGGTGGTCATAATCGGTCTCAAAATAAATATTCTTGATATGTTCATATACTTTGCTAAACTCTGCGCTTACTTCTGCTAAGTGAAATCTAAATGGCTAGATCGCCTCTCTCTTCTTTTGGTTTGACGAAAAAACGCGAATACAGTTTTAGGACAAATTTTTGAAATTGATCCAGATACAAGTAAAATACCGGTGTTATATATAAGGTCACAAGTTGCGAGAAAACCAACCCACCAACTACGGTCAATCCTAAAGGCTGCCGAGCTTCGGAACCTGAACCGATGCCTACTGCAATCGGTATGCTGCCCATCATCGCCGCCATAGTGGTCATCATGATTGGTCTGAATCTTGTAACACAAGCATTATAAATTGCTTCTTCAGGTGTTTTACGCTCATTGCGCTCAGTATCAAGAGCAAAGTCAATTATCATGATTGCGTTTTTCTTGATAATGCCTACTAGGAGTATTAATCCCAGAAAGCCGTAAATGGTTAGTTCCACATGAAACAAAAGGAGTATAAGCAAAGCGCCAACGCCTGCTGATGGTAGTCCGGAGAGAATTGTAATCGGATGTATATAGCTTTCATACAGTATTCCTAACACAATATAAATGACAATAATCGAGATAGCGAGTAGAGCGCCCATCGCTTTAAACGAACTCTCGAAGGCTTGAGCATTTCCTTGAAAACTAGGAGTGACATCTTCAGGGAGATCTTTAGAGACTAATTGTTTTACTTCATTTACCGCATCACTGAGTGAGTATCCTTCCTTTAAATTGAAGGAAAGAGTTACAGAAGGAAATTGACCAAGGTGATTAACCAACATCGGACCGACGCCGATATTTGTTTTAGCAATGGTATCGAGCGGTATCAATTGACCTGAACTTGACCGGATGTAGAGACTGTGCAGAACTGAAGGTGATCGATAAAACTTAGGTTGCACTTCCAATATTACCCAGTATTGATCATTTGGAGCATAAATAGTTGAGACTTGCCTGGCCGAATAGGCACTGTTTAAGGCATCTTCAACTTGCTGTATGCTTATACCTAATTGGGAACATTTTTCGCGATCTATATCTACATTCACTTGCAAATTTTTTACTTGAAGATCGCTGTTTACGTCAATCAACCCGGGTAGTTGTTTGAGTTTTTCCTCAAGCTTAATTGCTGATGCATATAAGTGTTCTATATTGGGGCTGGATACGGTAAATTGATAGAGTGCTTTGGTCAGTTGTCCACCGAGCTTGATTGAGCCAAGGTTCTGGAGAAATAGCTTAATGCCGGCTACTTTTGCTGTTTTCTTCCTTAGTTCCTTTATAATTGCGTCTACTTTTAAAGGTCTCTGATTCTTAGGCTTAAGTACAATAAATATCCTTCCAGTATTTGCTGCTGCATTTGGTCCGCCTGATCCGACGCTGGACATAAAACCATAGATATTGGGATCTTGGGCGACAATATCGGCTAAACGCTTTTGATGCCTGACCATATCATCAAAAGAAATTCCCTGAGCTGCCTCTGTCATACCAAAAATTTGACCCGTGTCTTCACTAGGCAGAAAACCTTTTGGTATGACATTGAATAAAATGCCAGTAGCTACAACCATTAGGACAAACGAAAAGAAAACAGTCAGTTTATGCTTGAGAGCAAAACGCAAAGTTGTTGCATATACTTTCAGTGCTTTGGCAAAAAACAGTTCAGCATAATGGTGAACAAAACTTTCCTTTCCTTCTTCGGAAACGCGGAGGAAGCGACTGCAGAGCATTGGTGTTAAGGAAAGGGAGATAAAGCCAGAAAGTAGAATAGCTATGCTAATAGTGACGGCGAACTCATTGAAGAGACGTCCAATCAAACCTGGTAAAAAGAGAACGGGAATGAATACTGCCACTAGAGATAAAGTCATCGAAACGATGGTGAAACTAATTTCTTTGGAACCCCTGAGTGCAGCGGTGAGAGGATCTTCTCCTCTTTCTCTGTGACGGACAATGTTCTCCAGCATGACGATTGCGTCATCTACTACAAAGCCGATGCATAGAGTCAGTGCCATAAGAGAGAGATTATTTAAACTGAAATCGAGAAGGCGTATTAAGGCAAGGGTGCCTAAAATCGAGACTGGTAGAGCGAGGCTGGCAATTATTGTTGCTCGAATGTCTCCAAGAAATAAATAAATAACCATGATCACCAGTCCAAGTGTAACGAGGAAAGTAAGCTGGACATCGTTGACCGAGGCTCTAATGCTA
>Ga0206887_10182_pt1 | contig 14359 bp, 13 predicted proteins | sample Alteio_BWOrgHeat_89_FD_153248 | JGI IMG/M metagenome (GOLD analysis project Ga0206887, IMG submission 153248) | Enriched cells from forest soil in Barre Woods Harvard Forest LTER site, Petersham, Massachusetts, United States - Alteio_BWOrgHeat_Nextera3 ...
ACCAATTTTAGCCATTACTCCCGCTCTTGCAATGATTTTTCGAAAAGTGTCTGTTGTCATGGGTGATAAGCGTTCGCTCATAAAAATATAATCTGTATCTGGGTAATCCCGCTGTAACTGGCGCAAAGCGCGTAACTCAGGACCAAATAAAGGATGGTGAGAAGCAGAACCATTTTTTAATCGAACAACATAAAGTAGGCCTTGCTTCAAATCAACGTGTGACCAACGAAGCGAAACCAGCTCAGAAACTCGAAGTCCGTGCCTGAATGCCATCAAAATCATGGTGGCATCGCGTAAACCGTGTCGTCCAGCGCTTCTTGCTGCATGCATTAGTGCCTCAATTTCTGAGGGCGTTAAATACTCTCGGACACGCCGAGCACTATTTTTAATTTTTTTAGGTGGTTTCATACTGTCATTATAGCAAACTTTCCTGAAAATGATGGTTGGCAGCTTGTGCAAAAAGAGGTGAAGCGCAGCGCCCCGCTTGATGTTAACTGTAACCGGCCAAATTAAATTGCCGATCTCAGCCACATTATATTGCCGACCCATTCTATATACCATTAAAAGTGTACTAAACTAAACTCATAACTAATAAGAGGCTCATTTGCTATGCTTTATTTAAATAATCCATTGCTAACAAGTGAACGCATTATTTTCTATTTTGAAACCAACCTTGCGGCGCTTAATCAAGCAGTACTAGAAGACGTTTCAAATAGACCATCACAACTGAGTCAATTAAAAAGCAAATTAAAAGCAAATTTCTTTGAAAATTTAGATAAAACAGCATCTGATCAAGATGTTTTAGATGCATTGGCAAATGATGAGCGTTTCAAATCAAATTATCCGAAATTAAAGCAAGTGCTCACAGAGATTTTTTCATTAACAGATATGGATGATAAATATACAGCACTTAAAAAATTAAAAATCATTGACAAAGTTGATTGGAATACAGACACATCGAGCTCTAATTTTGATGATCTGAATAAGCATTATGGATACTTTAGTGAAACACCCTCGCTGGCTTTGCGTGCTTTATTCACTGAGTTAGCCATTGCTTGCCGTACAATGATCGTGTTATTTGAAAAGAACAATGATCTAAATGACACTTTGGCTTATGACTATGCATATAAACTAATGGCGTTATTTGTTAGTTCATCTGATTTGAATGCAAAGACTTTCGACACTATTTCAAAAGAAACATATAGCCTTGTCAGCAAAAATGATAGCGACAAAAATCATCCTTTTCATGATACTCTGCAGGTTAAACTACACTTGCCTAAAGGGGATGACCTAAATGATCAAGTGGGTTGGCGTGAGCTCATTAAAAAAGAAGGTATAAAATCATTTTATTTTTTGGCAATGGCAAAAAAAATAGTGGAAAAAATTGCTGAACAAACCAAAGAATCAGTTCTCCGTGCACCAAAAAGTCTGACGGAGGCTAACAGTATGGCTATGCTTTGCAGCTATACGCGCGCTGAAGAAGATTCCAATTTCGCTTAACTATGTCGTAAATATAAAGTTCCTGAAGTGCGATTTAATCGTTGCTTAGATTATATGGCTGATGCTTGGCCTAAAAAAACAGGCGATTCCATTCCTTATGTACAAATAAAAGGTGATGGTGTTGCTGAAGGTTATTATTGGATTAAATTACCTGTAACAGACAAGCGCGCGCTTATTTTGGGTGATATCACTGATTGCTGTCAATCGATCGGCGGGCACTCTGAGCCATGTGTAAAAGATGCAGTTAGCCTCACTGACAATGCCCTTTATATACTTGTAAAACAGCGAAAAAAAGAAAATCCAGCTCCTGCCTTAATTGTGAATGGAAACATCAATGATCATAACTACAAGATAATTGGTCAGTCTTATGTATGGAAAAGTCAGAGAGGAAATTTATGTCTGGATTCGATTGAGTGTTTGAAGGGAAGTATATCGGAACCTGCCCTTGAACATATACTTACGGCATTTGCTAATAAGTCGTTGAAGGATAATCCAGATATTAAATACGTTACTATTGGTTGTGGTGGAAAGACGCCTAAAGATTTATTTTCTCCAGCACTTGTGTCAGAGAAAATCCACATTGGATATCAATATGAAGATTCTCATAACCAATACTGTATTGCAAAAACGTCTGTTGACATACTGAATAAGCATCATCGAGAAAAATGGGAGCATTTTTTAACTGCTTATCCGGATCCTATTAAAAAAGTGCTCGATGATTTTATTTTTTATCTCAAAGACCCAGACATTTTTGTTAGTAAATTGGACAATACAGACGCGCTAATTAAGCAACTAGAACTCATCTGTTCACAGGATTCTGAACTTGAATATGGACTTGATCGTAGTTTGAGCCCGTATACCATGGCGGACATTTTGAAATATAGGGACTTATTTTCTGCACAACAAATGATGGCTGCAGATCAATTCATTCATGTACAAGAACAACAATTAGAAGAAGCCTGTAATCATAATGACTATCGAGGCGTCAGTTTCTTGTTGCTCTTTGGTTGTCCAATAACCGCGCGAGTGCTTAAAAACATCGATTTGACAGAATGGGGCTCAAGACTGCTAGATACAGACCATCCTATTCTCGAGAAATTACAATTTGTTGATGGTATCCATTCACTGTATGACATCAATAAAGGAAAGTTGTTCGATCTTCTTTTATCATCTTTCATTGATGAAGCAAATAATGAAAGTCATGATGTGGTTACAAGAGATAAGTTAGAATCTTTTTTCAAAAATAAATTACATGAAATCGAACAAAAAGATCTTAATGTAAGTACATCAATTGATTTTAAGGCGAAATTTTCTGCTCTAAAAGAAAGTTATGATCCAGATAAAGACCCGTATGCTGGACCATCCATTTATGAAATCGATTGAGGACTTAAGGTTTTTTTGCAGTCGTCTCAGCCTTAATCTAAGCACAAATTTTCTGCGGACTTCGATCTACTTCCTCTGCGCTAGGACTTTAAATCTCCTGAAATGTAAATGAAAAAAATAGCAATTTTAGCCGCATTTTTAGGAACTTTGATCGAGGTTTATGACTTTAGTATATTTGCTTTCCTTATCCCCATATTATCCGAAGTATTTTTTTCGTCTCATGAAAAAAAGATCGCTATAGATTTTATTCTATTGGCGTATGTGATTAGTTATGGTGTCAAACCACTCGGCGCACTAGCCTTTGGCTATTTAATTGATTATATCGGTCGAAAAAAAACACTGTTATGCACCACGGCACTAATGACCATAGCGACCGCAGCAATTGGACTGTTACCAACAAACGAAATGGGTATGATGCATCCATGGGTGGCTCTTGTTGGATGCCGGATCATTCAAGGGCTATCCATATCCGGAGAATTCCCATCAGCACTTATCTTGGCTGTTGAGCAAGGAAGAAGAAGGCCTGCTTTATCAGGCAGTTTGGCATTCATGGGCGGTGGACTAGGGCTGCTATTTGCTAACCTCAGCGCGTATATCCTCCTTGATCTATTGCCTCATGAAGAGGTTATCCACTATGAATGGCGTGTTCCCTTTTTAATTAGCACAATATGGCTCGTGTGTTTATGTTTTATTACGAACAAAATTGATGATTCATCTTTTAATAGAAGCGTGGTACGGTCAAGTTTTCGCGATCTGATAGCAAATAACAAAAAACAATTGATGGTTACTTTTATCACCGCAAGCTTATCTGCATCAGCCTTCTACATGACCTTCATTTATATGCCTACCTTTTTATCCTCATCATTAAATTTACATTCGCATCAGTCATCCATTTTGATAACCTTGATTAGCTTGATTGTTTATTTACTTGCTTTGCCTGGGGGGGATTTTGGCGGATAAAATCGGTATCGTGAAGCAAATAGATATGTCCGCGTTTTTGTACCTGTTATTTTCCTATGTTTGTTTTGCTATGATAGCTAAATTGAATGCGATTGGTTGTATTACGGTATTGATTATTTTTGCAATCATTCAAGCGATGCTTAATTCCGCATTGCCTGCGTTTATGATTACCCAATTTCATCCAGCGCAGCGCGGAAAAGCGCTGGCTATTTCATACAGCGTTAGTTTGACTTTGTTTGGTGGTTTAATGCCTTATTTAATTTTGACGCGTGGATTAAGCGTAAATCCAGGCATTCCGATAAGTATATGTGCGGCATTCACTTTAATTGTTATTCATTAGCTCTTTTCTACAGTACGTTGTTTCTCTCTTGTCATATTGTTGAATATTTTCAGGATTGCTTAATCTATAGATGATCCCATTAAAGGATGAGTGCTTGTCTTCAGATACAGATAAGAACGTTGCATTCAATCCAGGTAAATTACCATGTACTGACCAGCTTCTTTCATACCCTTTTATTAAGACAGGAAGACTTTCTTTAGCAGTTGGATCCGTTCTCTTTTTTGATTGTTCATCAATCAAACTACCATAACCAATAATGTATTGGGGAAGTCGATCATTTATTGTGGGATGGCAATCAAAAGAAAAAGAAGAGGATGTCCATATGATTAAAATAAATAAATTTAATGCTTTCATGGGCTCTACTATGTTTGGTTGGTTTTACACTATCATCCATGGTGATACATTCATTTTGCACTCTACCAGCACTCTATAAAATGATACTCTATTTCTGGTTTGAGGTAACTTGTTGATTTATATGGTGGCTACGGGTGGACTCGAACCACCGACCTCAGCATTATGAGTGCCGCGCTCTAACCAGCTGAGCTACGTAGCCTTGAGAAGCCGTGATTTTGTCTTTTTCAGCGAATTTTGTCAATGATTTTCGTCGGAGAAATAAAGGAATAGCCGTGATATTTGGCGGGTTTGATGCGTGTGTGGTTTTATTTTGTACTTTTGAAGGGGTTTCCCGCTTGCGCGCTGAGTGATCCTCTCATTTTTCATGAAAAGAGCAAACGTCTGATGGGTTTTACGTTTCAGACCGGTTGCGCCAAGGATGGTGCGCCCGACCACATGGATGTGGTTTGTCTGAAACGTAAGACCCATCAGACGTTTGCGTGTTCGAAGACAAAATGAGAGGATTACTCAGCGCGCTTGCGCGGGAATAACCGTTAAGCACATTATCTAGGTGCCGGAGCCGAACTCGTGTTAGCCACGGGAGCTGCTGGGGCGTTAAACGCCTTCATCAAGTAGTTAAATCCGTTTTGGATCTCAAAGGCGACGCCTTTTGCAATATCCAGTGCGTAACCTTGGTCAAGTCCGTATAAGGTATAATAAAGGTTTCTTTGCTTTTCAGACAGTGCAATGCCATCAATCTCGAGATTTGCAGTTCGTTTTGTAGCATCGGCCACGACTTCGTTCTCAATTTTATCATCGATGCGATCATATAATTGTTCGGCAGTAGCTGCCGGTCGCAAGGCACACAACATATCTCGAATGACGATGTTCTGCGTGATTGCATTGCGTTCGGACTGAGACACATTTCCTAAAGACCATTCCACACAGTCCATCGAGTTTTGTAATGCTTGGGTGTATTCATGGTAAGCGTGTTGTCGAAGTGCCAACTGATAGGCGCCGTATGCAAAACCCACCATGGCTACCAATGTGAGCGGGAATACAATTGATAATACAAAAGCCGCAGCGCCTACGGCAAAGGCAATGGCTAAGTGTTTGTCTATGCGTTGCAATACTTTGAGCTTCTCGTGGTACTCTTCGGTAGTTGTGTGAATCGTATTGAAATCCGTGTTTGGTGAAAACGCTTTCTTGGGCGTTCCAAACATGGAGTTGTGTAATAACAAAGCTTTTTGTTGAAGTGGAAAGTTAGGCTCTTTTCCTGATTTATAGGTTTCTCTTGTGAACGTAAATAAAGGCATGACGACTCCTAAAGTGATATGACATTCTGGCTTATGTGCCGAGGTTAAACTCCTGTATTGTAGCCATATATTTATACAAGGTCAATATTATTTCATCAGTTATGCGGTCTATTTGTTTTAAAAAGTCGCACTCGCCTTGGCGTTGATGTTCAAACAATGGCGTAACTCGATCATTTGTTATCAATTCGAATTAAGATCAAGGAGTTAGCGACAAGTATTGTTATGGTTTTTTCGTCATTATCATTTGACAATTTACCAAATTCGTTCCATATTGAATCGTCAGACCATTGTTTACTATTAGGAGAATTTACTGTGAGTTATTTGAAAAAGGGATTATTGGGTGTGGGTGCTGTTGTAGCAAGCTTGTCTTTGTTGACTGCGTGTCAAACAATCAAAGGCACTCTGCAAGGTGCTGATAGAGATGTTAATAACGGTGCGGTTGCGGTAGAAAAAGCGACTTCGCCTGCAAAACCGGCAGCTCATCATAAGAAAGCCATGCATCACAAAGCGGCTCATCACAAAAAAGCAATGCATAAAAAAGCAATGCCAGAAGCCAACACAGACGTAACGATTGGTTCTTGATGTAAGTGCTTTTAGCCCGTCATTGCGAGCGATAGCGCGGCAACCCAGGGGCAGTTGTACCGCACTCTGGGTTGCCGCGCTATCGCTCGCAATGACGTATTATTTCTTTATCCCCGCAAAGTCAGCACATCGCACCTGGCGTGGTGAATGATGTCATGGGCCGAGCTGCCTAAAAATGCCGGTAATTTGGTTTGTAAGTGACTACCCATGATAATCAGCGTGCAGTCGAGTTCTTGCGCCTTCTTCCATACGTGCGTGTTGATCGATCCCACTTCAACAAACTGTTGATCCGAAGGAATGCCCAGTGCGTCGCCTAAAACACTCATGACGGTGATGGCTTCGTCTTTAATCGGAGTACTCACTTCAGCGAATCCGAGTCCTTGTGCCAATTGCAGGCTCACTGAGGGTTCAATAACATGTAATAAATAGAGTTTGGCATGAAAGCGCTTTGCTATTTCAACGGCTTGTTGGCATGTGTTGAAATGATTGTCGCACAGATCAGTGGCATGTAAAATATGAGAGTACATCGTGTTCTCGTCAATAGTTATTAGGGTTCCTCTTAGTATAAACCTAAAACTCATTCGCGGTAAGTATACCTTTCACGGATGAGTTTTAGGATTTTAGGCTCATTACAGGCGTTTCTTGATTTATCGGACATACGCGCTGATTTAGACATGAATGACTTTGAACTTTCCTCTGAAGAGGTTCAACACTTGGAGAAACTGACGTCATGAAAATTTATTTAGCCTCCAAAAGCCCAAGACGCCGTGAGTTACTTACACAGATGGAAATTCCATTTGAAGTATTGCCAATTGACACGCCTGAAATCATACAGCCTAATGAAACGCCGGAAATGTATTCAAGACGTGTTACCAAAGAAAAACTAGATGCCGCTTGGAATAAAATTATAAAAAATAAACTTCCACCAATGCCCGTGCTTTGTGCTGATACAGAAGTCATATTGGACGGAAAAATTCTTGGAAAACCACGTGATCGTCAAGAGGCATTCAACACATTAAAAAGCTATTCAAACCGAACTCATGAAGTCGTCACCAGTGTCGGGTTGCGTTATCATGATTATCAAAAAGTAGTCATGAACACCACTTTTGTGACTTTTTCTGAACTATCTGACGATGATCTCAATCACTACCTTGCTAGCGGAAACTATAAAGATAAATCAGGAAGCTATGGCATTCAAAGCTATATTGGACAATTTATTTCTCGTATCGAAGGTTGTTTTTACTCGGTGATGGGTTTGCCATTAAGTACTGTACGTGAAATATTGCAGGATTTTAAAAAAGCAATCCCTCAATAAACCCAGGCTCAAGTAGAGCCAACTATACTTCACGCGGTAACAACAAGCAGTGTCTAATAAATCAGTTAATTTTTGATACTGTATGTTCGGGACATACATTTCAGCACAATACCTTAACTCTGAAATGGGTGCACGTTACTGAAAATGTCTGCGAAATTGAGAAAGCCCCTCAGTTTTGAGCATGATTTGGGCGCTTTTAAGATGCGTCAAAAGCTGCGATAAGAATAATCTCGCAATTTACTGCCGTATATTTTTTTGATGCATTTTAATTTAATTTCAGTTAAAGTGCGATTTTATAAATCAGAAATGGTAGCTTATGCCTTCTAAAAGATCTCATCAATCCCTCCGCGCTGAAGTCTTAACATAGGGCCGTACCATCAATACTTATTGCAAATAAATCATGAAAACTTCAACCAATGTAGAAGAAAACTCACCACTTTTTGCATCACGAAATGCCATGCTTTTTAAGGCCAATAATTATCGGTGGGCTTATAATCAATACAAAGAGGCGAGACTAGCACATCATAATCTTGCACAATTTTGTACACTGGATGATTTGCTTCTTTTATGGCATGTTGGCCTACATTATCAGAATGAGGGCAACTATGATGGTGCAATTGAATGCTATGAACGCATTTGTGAATTAAATCCTCCCACGCCTCAAATAGTCAATCTTTCCGAAGTAAAAAAACGTTGTGCATGCGCTTATTTTACGAAAGAGAGGCAGTTACAATCGTCGTCAAGCATGTGGAAGTTTTTTTCCTCATTCCGTCATCAAGGAAACCAGCATTTGTCTTCTTTATCGCAGCATACTCTGAAGTTTGTTCGCCATGGCTCATTGCAAGTAGGGCAAGAGTTGGCGAGAAGTGATGTAAAAAAAGTGCATGTAGGCAGTTTTAAAAAGGCTCCAAACCATCCAGTAGTCATTAAATACTCCGACATGGACGAATTGGAATGGTATGATTTTGTACATGAGCTGATAATTCATTCTGATTTAATTCATCCCAATATAGTATCGATGTTTGCAGTTTGCACCAGTCCTCTGCATTCATGCATTATTCTTGAATATATGAATCTCGGATCTTTGAGTCATTGTCTAGAAAAAAAATCGATTGCGTTCAATGATGCGAATAAGCGATTGATTGGAGACGCTACTACCAGCGCAGTTGCTTACTTACATGAAAGAAATATTGTGCATCAGGATATAAAAAGCGCAAATGTATTGGTTCACCAGCAAGATGGGCAGCTGATGGTGAAACTGAGCGATTTTGGATGCGCACACGCAATTGATGCAACAACAAGTGCAGGCACAGATCGTTGGCTTGCTCCTGAAGTAAAAAAGTATGGCGTTAGATGCTCTAAGGCGTCAGATGTATATGCTTTGGCGATTTTGTTATGTGTCACAGAGGTTGTAAATCAGTCAACGGTGTTAACGGCTATTTCAGATAGGAAATTTAATGCGTTGTCCTCAAAAGTGATGCCTAATTTATTCACGTTACTGACACAGTGTTGGAATGAAAATCCTGAGCAGCGTCCAACTATAGAAAAAGTTCAAAGCACACGTCATGATATCTACGCTGGTGGGTTCACAACGATTTCATTTTAGCGTCCAGGGGTCTTTTAATTTTTGTAATTTTTTTCATGAAATGTCTGTCAGTATTGCCAAATAACAATGAGCTCTTTCTCCTATATTCGAACTTCGATCAAATCTTAATCGTGTCAATAGGGGTTTGAGAGCCAGTCGCACAAAAACATACACTAAGACTTTCTCAGATTATGTTCATCTGCAACGATTAGCAGTATTTTCTCCTCAAGCGCTTTTGCTGTGCTAATAGGTGTATTAACTCCATTAATAATAATAGAGAAAATAAGTGTCTTGGCATTTGGATTAATAATGTAGCCTGATAAAGAAGATACGTCATGCATTGTTCCTGTTTTTGCGAACACTTGTTTCTCAAGACTTGTTTCTTTCATTCGATTTTTTAATGTTCCAGATACCCCTGCTTGAGGTAATGCATTAAAAAACCGCATGTTTTTATCAGTATAAAGATCGGTAAGAAGTACAACAATTTGCTCAGGTGTAACTAAACTGTAGCGTGAACCCGCGCCATCTGCCAATTCAATTTGGCTCATATCTATATTCGTATGTTGAGCCAGAATTTTTTTAATGGCATAAGCGCCCTGGCTGTAGGTCCCCTCGCCAGTGACAGTGTAAGCTAATTGTTTATATAAACTATCCGCATATAAATTATCTGATTCTTGAAGCATGTGGGTAATTAAGTGCATTAAATTTTTTGATCGAAAACTAGCAATAACTCTGGCATCAGATGGTGTTTTCCCACTGATAATGTGTCCTTTTAATAAAATGCCATTTTTATTCAGTGTGTTTTTTATGACTTGTTTGGTGAACAATATGGGATCAGCAATGGCCAATGCCATCACTTGTGGCTCCTTGTTCTCTACCAAACATCCAAACAACCTCAATGTGTTATTCGGTTTGATTTCAATATTCAAATTACAATGCTTTTCTTGTTCTTTACTAACTGTAATCACCTGATTGATGATAGTTAAGCCTGTATCAGATGTTTTACGTTTGATTTGTATAGGTTTTCCAATTTTTTTGGCACTGATAAATTCATAGGACACCGCATTTCCATTTAATATTACCGCTGTGCTCGGTGCCGCATAATACCAACCAAGATCATCATAAGAATCACCACCGGAATAATAAGGGGGTTTAAACCGTGAATCATCGAGAATAATATTCCCTCTAATCGTCTTCATGCCATGTTGTTTCAACTTCAATAATAAGCTATTTAAATTATCACTTGTTAAAGAAGGAGACCCACTGAACGTAATATAAAAATCTTGATTTTTCTGTGCTAATGTTGTCAAAAAGAAATAACTTGACTTCAATTGATACAGAGCAGCTGCAGCTGTAAATAATTTTGTACCACTTGCTGGAGCTAATAACTTAGTTGCATTTTTACTATAAAGTATCTGCCCTGTTTGTGCATCTTTAACCAGAATACCTACTGTCGCATGAGGTAGCTGTTGTTCAATAATGGCATTAATCTTTGTTGATAAGGTTTGAGAGCATACAATTTGACTGAATAGGGATGTTACAAAAAAACACATGAAAGCATTATGTCGCACTCGAGTTGTCCTTACAAAAAATATATGATGGAGGAGACGGCGGCTACTGAACTACAGAGTTAACCTATTGTTATTAAATTGATTTTTTGTTTTAAATATTTTTATTGCCCCCAAAGTCCCCTTAGATGACATGTTACTAACCTCAAATTATAAATTATATGGAAGATATTTTGATATACACATATTCAAGAGCTGCGGAACATACATGGCATCTGACTCGCCGCTTTCTATATTTTGATTACAATAATCCGTTGTTTGTTTAGAAAAAAATCCTCGTGCGTACGACGCAACAAAGGGCGCGTGCGCTGCTCCTATTTGAATTAACATGGTATCAATGGCATTGAGAACCGCATTTAGATAGTATTCAGTATCGGACTTGGGAACACGTGGGAAGTGAATGTGACTCTGACTACAAAGGTGCGATCGGTTATTCGCAAGTGAAAAGGAAGTCTCTGCATCCTGGTTTAGCTGAGTTATGACGGATAGTACCGGTAAACCCATGATCAATGAATACGTCTCCGTGTTCGCGTGGTCGGTATCCACAATCTTGATATTAGTCCCTACGATGCAGAGGTTTTTTAATACGTCTTTATACACAGCCGGCATTGGGTTTTTATTATATAGGGTCGCTACGGTATTATGATAATTTTGAATGGCCAAATAAAGCTTGGTTTTTGCATCAGATAACAATTGATCATTCATGCATCGCTTTCTATGATTGGATTCTGTTTTTTCGACATCGCTAGTCGTATGAGAGGCCGGCGGTACGTTATAAAAAGAAAGGCCTAATGTCGGCAATTCGCCTGTAAATTCCACATCAAAACTCACAGAGCCTTCAGCACAGACTCGTTCCGCTAATTCCAATCGTGATGCGGCATTGACGATCTCGTTTAATAAATCCAAGACGTTGTGAAATTGCGCTTGTGTGAGTTGCATGGATATTCTCCAAAATATGATGATCATATTGTATATTGAGTGAGCAAAAATGTAAATATATATAACAAATCACGTGTCGAATGGCCCTACACTCGCTGTGATTAAAAAAGACGAAAATGTTGGGGATCAGCCATCATATGATCTATCGTTGTTTCTATTAAATGAATTTCATTGTCCAATGGAATCTTGAAAAAAGACAATCCAGTGCATGAGTATAATAATTTGCATAAATGAAAAAGTAATTGGTTTAATAGGTGGTTAATTATAAAGTGAGGCTCATTGTCTTTATCTATAGTGAGTGCTTCAATGATTGCTTCTTTCGAATTTGAAGTAAATTCCTCTGTGCTAACAGTAGATTCTGTAATATATGCTTCCTGAAAACACTTTAATTTACTTAATAATACAGATGCGGTAGTAAGCTTAGCAGTGCTTTCAAGACAATGGAGATCAATTTCTTTTTGCAAAGAGAGCAGTAAAGGTTTGTAGTGCGATTCTAATCTATTTCTACGATTGTTTAATTTGTCTTGAATAGCACGTTCTTCTGACTTAATTTCCTCTTGTCGCTGCTGTTCCCTTAATCTAACTACCTCTGGATGTTCCGACATAACTTTGCATATCGATCGATTCTCTTCTACGAGCAACGCATCAGCATCAGAACACATGTTAATACGAATATATTCATAATCGTTTCGTTTACAATGCCGGCTAAAATCGTGAGCTGCACCATATATCAAAATAATAGCTTCAGGATTTAGATCTAAAGTAATTTCTTGCGCACAAAGTATTGTCTCGTTCTCTCTAAGTTCAACTACGTGGAAATATCCAATAGGATCAGCGACGTTAATTGAAGGATATTGGATTGCATTGACATTATCTATATATGAATGAGAGGCTGGATATACTCGTTTTATCACTCCTAAACAAAGTGAAATGATCGCCCCTCCATGAATGTACAGCAATTCTTGTTGAGTATCTGTTAGCAGACTACTATTTTCAGGAATACCTTGACCGAAATGGTTAATAATACGATTTTTTTCTAATTTTTCTAAACCTGCCATTGAAGTGGCTACTACACCCTCCTGCATCACAGGATAATTTGGATGCTTTTGAATATATGATGCAATTTTGTATTGGCTGAGGACAGTTTTTTTAAATGACTTGATAAACGTTTCCATTAGGTCTTTCACACTAGAACTACTCCAGGTTATCCTATTCAAATGACCTGTTCGCTCTAGTTTTAAATACTCTCTGATAGTGTTAATTTGTTCATTCATGCTCATTAACAAGGTGGTCAGGCTATGTTGTTGAGCTAAATGTATTAACTTCATTCTAGTTCTCGTTAATTAATGCACATAATTCTAACATAATGCAAGAATGTCGGCAAAAATTTTAACTTGGAATGTCAAACCAATTTAGAAATGTCCCTACGACACTCCGGGCATATACGTCCGGGTATCCTCTATCATAGAGTAAATGCAATAAGAGCGATTTAAGCAGGGTAATTTTCTAAGCTGAATTTCTCAGTAATCAAATTCGCCAGAGATGTCATTTATACTTTCTGACCGTTTGGACAATGGTTGCAAACGTATCCTTACGCGATGCTCGACTTTTTATGATCGAAGGTTGGGCCTTGACCTAATGGCGCTGCCTTAAGGGGTTTTAATACATAATTTAATCCGATCCGTTCGGGCTGAGGAGGCGTTTACGCCGTCTCGAAGCCTATGCGCTGAGGCTTTGAGACAGGGCTATCGCCCTTCCTCAGCCCGAACGGGATCGAGGTAGACCCCTGTCGCAAAAAAACCAGTATCTTCAGGTGGAAGGGGTATATTTGACTTGATGATCTTTTTAACGGCAGTATATAAAGTCCATAGGGATTTAAGGACGTTTATGCTGAAATCATCACTACAAACGTTGATTGAAGCTAGTCAATGGGATTTCTTGAGCGAAAGCGTCACGCTCGAGAATTATGTTTCAAGAGAGGCTCTCCCAATCAATGAATATCGAGGTCAATGTCAGCGGACATCTCCCTGTCGCTCAGAATGCTACGTGGCGTTTATGACCCGGCCGTTGAATACTTATCAACCCTTTTTCTCGCAAGGTGTTGCGCGCGCGTTGATTAGGCATGGAACGACGCTCTATTTTGCGAGTGCTAGCTCCGATAGCATGAGTGTTATCACGGACGATTTGAAACAAATCATCGACTTTGATCTGGCAATCAACAGAACAGATTTCACACCAAACGAATATCACCGATTAACGACTAGTCATCTGGCTCGTATTCAAGCGTTTGTGCCAGAGGTTCCCTCAGGGAGCCAATTATTTAAAAAGTGGCAACGAGTCAACCCCGATATCCCCGCCATGGAGTTCAATGATTCCCTTCTCTTTCCCCATGGGCCAACGCAAGGGGTGTCTGATAATGAGTCGGCACAATTTGTGGTGAACTGTTATAGAAACACGGGGCTTATTCCCACCAATCCTTGGGGTTATCAACGAATGTCCTGGGATCATCCTAATCTTCTGTATTGGGATCTGGAACGG
>Ga0206887_10183_pt1 | contig 14295 bp, 11 predicted proteins | sample Alteio_BWOrgHeat_89_FD_153248 | JGI IMG/M metagenome (GOLD analysis project Ga0206887, IMG submission 153248) | Enriched cells from forest soil in Barre Woods Harvard Forest LTER site, Petersham, Massachusetts, United States - Alteio_BWOrgHeat_Nextera3 ...
ATGGTTCATGGCAGGTATGATGTTGTTTGTGCTATGCAAAATGCTTTTGATCTGCACAATGCACTTCCGAAAGCAGAATTAGTGGTTTGCCCACGTTCGGGCCATTCGCAGTTTGAAGAAGAGATAGCTTCTTCACTTGTGGAGGCAACAAATAAGTATAGGAGTAAATAGTGCTGCCTAAAATCAAAGTAGTATATTTCGACCTGGATGACACGCTTTATGATCACAGCTACCACGTAAAATCGGCTATAACTGAACTGCGTGAGCATTTCAGTTTTCTTCAACCACATTCAGTTAGCATCTCCAAGAAATAAGTCATAGACTTCTCGAAGAAGTGCACTTACGACTTCTTAAAGGTGAAATATCTCTTGGTGAATCCCGTAAGATTAGGTGGGAAAAATTTCTTGAAGAATGTCAATACAAAAACAGTCAACAAGACGCAATGACCATTGCAAATTTTTACTCAGCGGCTTACTATAAAGCAGAACGGGTTGTCCCCGGTACATTTGAACTTTTAAATGCTCTCCAGCAAATATAAAATTGGCATTATTTCCAATAATCTTTTTAAGGAGCAACTCGAAAAGATGAAACGCCTTGGCATTTTTGACTACATTGATACTTACACTATAAGTGAAGAAGTTGGAGCAGCCAAGCCTGATCCGAGAATTTTTCATGTTGCTCTAGAACGTGCCGGAGTATATGCTGATGAGTCAGTCTTTATCGGCGACTCTTGGTCTAATGACGTGCTTGGTGCTCAAGCAGTAGGTATAACACCAATATGGCTGAATCGTCAAAAAGCAATATCACCTGACACAACCGTAAAAGAAAGTGAATCCTTAGAAGACATCGAAAAAATATTATCCTACATTCGTAATGAAATACCAACACCAAAGATAACAAGTCCTGATCCTGCAAGAGTATAATTGTCAAATCGTTCATTCAGCAATAACCAGCCAAGGAAAACTGCGATGACCGGAGTTATTATTGACACATAGGTCATCGTCACAGCCGATGTCTCTTTAATAAGTCGGAAGTAAATACCAAAAGTAACGATCGTACCCATTATAGCAAGGTAGCCAATAGTCCAGAGTTGAGTAAGATTGAACGAAATATCCTGCCAAGGTTCTTTAATCAAAGCTATTGTCCCAAGAATAATACATCCCACACTGGTGGTAAGTGCATTGAGCATTAACGGCGCTACTGCTTGCGTAGAACGTTTAGTTATCACTGTGCTGATCGCACTGACTATAGGTGAAATAAGAAAGATTGCCATTACCCAAAGATGTTTGGCATCGACTAATGAGAATTGGGGGTAAAAAATAGTGGCAATTCCAATGATGCCAAGGATTATACCAAAAATCTTCCAAGATGATAGTTTTTGGGTAGTGAATACCCAATGAGATATCAATGCAGTCCAAAGTGGCATCGTCCCAAAAATGACTGCTCCGAGACCTGATGGAATATATGCCGAAGACCAATAGACGACTCCGAAGGAAATGCCATTACTAAGCGTTCCGATGATAAGAACAGACATCCACTCTTTCAAATTTGCAGGTAAGGGTACTTTCTTGAAAATTGAATACCCCCAAATCAAAATAGTCGCAAGCAGAAAGCGAAGTGCTGCTCCGCTAAAAGGCGGCAAAGCTGCTTTTGCTCCAAGATGAATGACTAACCAGGTCGAACCCCAGATAAGACAGATCAGTGCATAGAGAAGGTAGAATCTAGTTTTTGAATCTTGAGTAGTCAAATTTGTTTAGGTATTAATTCTTGATAAACCATTCTTTCACCTAACCGTTGTTAAAATGTTATAGTTTTGTAAATCATTACATGAAGTATAAATACACAAAGAGCCGATCAGTACAGATTCTTGATATTGCGTTCTTCCTCGGAGGGATTGCAATATTAATTATTTTTACAACTGTCTATCAGATGCCTTTTCGTCTTGATGACGTTCTGCATATGGATTGGGCGCGAGAGCATTCATTTTGGGATGCTTTCGATATTCAGCGTGGGGAGATAGTCAGAAGTGTTCGACCTGTTTTTGCAATAACAATTTGGCTGCTAACCCATACCGCCGGGATTAAGCACTATTTCCCCTGGCATCTGACCCTTGTTGGTTCATTTCTGATTGGCTTGGCGTATGCCGGAAAAACAGCTCGGTATATTTCTAAAGAGAATTCAGCTCTATATTTTACAACAGGTTTTTTTTGGCTGGCTTTTCTTCCAATTCTTAATGCTCTCTTTTGGTATGGTGACTTGACATTCACTATTGAATTAATGTTTGTTACTGTATCGTGGTATTACGGTTTACGAGGGCTTCTTGAAGGGCGGATTGTTTTATGGTGTATCGGAATATTCTCAGGAATATTAGCAGTCCTTTCTAAAGAACCTGCTTTGCTCCTCGTTCATAGCGCGTTTGTGGGAGTTTTTGTCATCAGATATTCCGAGGTAAAGAAAGCATGGAATGAAAAGCCTTTACCCCAAAAACTATTCTCTATTCTTCTTTATATTCTCCTTTTGGTCATTTCTCTAAAACTATATTTTGCCTCCCCTACCAAGTCAAACAGATTTTTTAATCTTGACACTCTTTCTTATGATCAGCTAAGTTTTTTTATTCATGATAGACTGCGCTATTATGCTGAATCACTACTGAATCCACTCGCAAGAATATTTCTGGTCACACCCCTTGTTTTTTCTATACTTCGACAATTTATTCCAAAGGGTCTAACTTTATTCAAATCTTTGGCAGTATTTTTGATTTCATTAGTGATTTGTTTTTTTACAATAAAATCATTGATCATCTTTGCTTTAATTCTGATCGTAACTCCGTTAGTGAATATCATTTGTGAAAAGGAGAAACGAATCCATAAAATTCTCCTTCCGTTTTGTATAGCTGCATTTATCATTCTTGCAGTGCTCTTAATTACGGTTATGCTTGTAAAAACTCAGCTTACAGAATTATCCTTAGTACTATTAGTGATTTCAGGTGTATATTGGGCATTGATGTCAAAGGAAATACTTCTTTATGCTCATCCATATCTTCTACATAAAAAAATTCGCTTTTCTATTGTAGCTATACTCTTTATTGCAGTCACTGGCGTATTATATGCTGCACTTCCTCTAATAAAATTGAAGGAGCATCTGCTTACAGAAGTTCGCGATGTTCGAAATAACGCGAACGAAGCAATCAAATGGATGGGAGAAAATTTACCCGAGAATAGTACAATCCTTGTTACATCACCAAGTCTTTATGGCTTAGGTGGAGCAGATGAAATGACTTCGAAAGATGACGAATATAAATTATATGCGCAATATACTTTTCTCCAAGGTTATATTCGCTCTTATTTTCGAGCGCTCCATCGTGAAGATATTTCACTTGGATATCTTGAAGATTCACTAAAACTATCTAAAGTATTGGATTCGAGCAGAACTCAGGGGAGTTACTATCTTTTTCTCCAAACCGGACTTGATGTAGATCGATTTCATGGAGTGATAAATAGGATTCATCAACTTCATAAAAACGACAGTTTAGTATCCTCATTTTCAAGAGGAGCGTTTCCAACTATGATTTGGAAGCTAAATAAATAAGATCAGAAAGACTGACCTAATGCTAATTCGATATTCATTACATCCCCAATTCCTTTTGCTTTAGTCCGATTGAATAACCACTCTCCTGCGGTTGAATTAGGCGGTATGGCTAATACTTTATCCCTACTTTTATCTGTACCCAGTGTACCAGGCGGGTATGGATCCGGATAAGGATCATAAAACTTAAACCCAAAATCAACGCGAATTGCACCTAAAGGGGTGACTATATGAATTCCAGGACCAAGTGAAATAGCAAAGTTTTTAGGAGAGATAGGAACATCCTTATCGTAAACATTTCCAATATCGCAAAATAAAGCAAATCTGAATAGAGACAGAATTTGCTGCATTCCTGTAATTGCAACCGGATAATGAAATGGTGCATAGCGCCATTCAAGATTTGTTTCAAAGACTTTATAGCCGCCTAAAGAAGGCCATCCCGGATTTGTATTGTTGGATACAAGCAACGATCTTGCCGCCCATCCACGCATAGAACTCGTACCTCCGCCATAATATCTACTTCCAAATAAGATATCTCTATTAGGGTCTCCCGGAAATGATAGTAACACATCTCCAGTCATTACTCTGAAGGCTAAAACACTTCTTTCTTCCGTGCTGGTAAGATTAATATAAGTCTTGAACTGTGGGGTGATCTTAATGTATGCTGCACTTGGAAGTAAAGTACTTGAAAGAATTGGCAATGCCCACTCAAGCGAAAGCCTACATTCATAACCTCGAGAAGGATTAACCAAATCATTTTTAGAATCAATGATAAAATCGTTCGATAATATGTAATTGAGTTGTCGTGGTTGAATTTGCGAAGTATCTCCTTGCGGCTTAATAGTTAGATCGTAATAAGCCCTCTGTACAAGCTGAAATGAAAAATTTGGGGACTCCGTCATTCTCAAAGTCGGGTCGTTCGTAATATTAAAATGTGTTCCAGCGCTTGCACTGGCAATTATTTCAAGGTACTTGTTGGTTTCTGATGAGTATGATAAATTCGGAGACAGAATAAGGGGGACGTTTTTAAAAAGGAAATAAGGAAAAATCAATTGACCACTAAGACTTGCTCGTTTCTGATTAAGCGGAAAAAATTGATAGGAGCCATAGAGATTCAGGTTTTCGGCACCACTAAAAAGATTTCTGTTGATATAGGACATTCCAAATCCAAAAATAAATTCTCCAAATGCACTTGAACCTGCATAAGGTCCCGGGGTTAGCTCCCATGATGAATTCATTCGGAGATTAATAATAATCGGAACTGTCATTCCGTCTTTAGCTGAGTCTGATATCCCAATAAATATACTGGTGTCAAACTGAATTTCAACAGACTGAAAAGTTAATAACCGTTGAAGATCTCTCTCTGAAGTAACTCTATCTGAATTTTTAAACCACTTCCCCGAATCCAGACTTATTTGTCTTCGGACTACTGATTCACGAACCTTTGCTGATTTGGAATATGATGTGTCATAAATAATACTTATAGCTCCGTTTTTTATACGAGGTCCTGTATTGAAGCGCAGTGAGATAGTTACTGTCTTCATTGCTGTGTCACGCTCTGCAATAGTGTATCCATAAGGCAGCGATAAAAATGGATATCCATTCTCTCCAAGAATTGTCCTTACACGAACGATTTCTTGATTTAATGCATCTTTAGAAAATTTCGATTTGGGTTTAATACCAATATTCTGAGTCACCTGAGTTTGTAACTCCATTGGGAGGTGTTCAAACCCTTCAAAAGTAAAACCGACAACAGTATAGGGTCTCCCTTCAGAAACATGGAATATCACTGTATCTTCGATTAGTGGATAAGGCTCCCACTTTGCCGGAGGAAGAAATTTATTGCGTTCGTTGACCTTTTGCCAATCAATAACACTTTCTTTGGACTCTACTAGAGTATATCTGATCCTTGCATCAAAAAAACCTCTGTTTCGATAGTAAACGAAAACTCGAATGGTATCTTCATCCAAGGTGCTTTCGTCCACGAATTGACGCGGAGTGCCAAAACCGGAGAGAATACTATTAATGAAGCGCCCTATTGCATCGGAAGGATGAGTTTCAATGATACTTGCAAGTTCAATATCAGGAATACTGCTATCTCCTTCAAACCTTACGGCAGCGACTTCCCTTTTTCGAATTTTTTCAGTCCCAGGCTGACGTTGTGCCGGTACAGCTAACGGATAAAGTATTGCAACGAGGATAAAGAAAGCAAGGGAGAGTTTCAATGGTCGCACCATACGATCTTGAACGAATAAGAAACTCATTTGCAAATACAGACTGGATATTGCACATAAGTGCCGTCTCCTGTTTGTCCAGAAATGCGCAGCTGATATGTCGGATAAATTAATACTCGTTCAGTTCATCATCATAATAAAATTCGTCAGCTTCAGCAGAGTAATCCGGCCAAATTTCTTCGATCGATTCAAACTGCTCCTCTTCATCCTCGATCTCTTGTAAATTTTTAATTACGGCAGGTGGTGCGCCTATCCGCTCGCAATAATCAATAAGCTCGATTTTCGAAGCAGGCCACGGTGCATCTTCAAGATACTGCGCTAATTCAGGTGTCCAAAGCATAGTCAGAAATAACCTTTATTATATAATGAATTTGTGAAAGAAATATTTATACTGATATCCGTCGTCATTTAGGCAAATTGGAGCAATTTGGTTCCACTAAAGAGTAATCTGAAGAAAAAAACTGCTAAGCAACTCAATCTTAATCTCTCAAACGTGGGTCAAGAGCATCGCGTAAGCCATCTCCAACAAGATTGTAACAAAGCACAGAAAGAAAAATTGCAAAGCCTGGAAATACTGCCAGCCACCATGCCTGAATATTTCCTCGGGCATCATTGAGCACACTTCCCCAAGTTACTATTGTGGGCGGCACACCAAATCCAAGAAAAGATAAGCCGGCTTCCGTGAGAATAGCAGAAGCAATTCCAAAAGCAGATGTTACCAAAACGGGTGCAAGCGAATTAGGAAGTACATGGCGGAAAATTACACGCCAATTTGAAAGACCTACAGCCGTGGCTGCAGCTACGTATTCCATATTCCTTACCCTCAAGAATTCACCTCGGGTAAATCTCGCAATAGATGGCCAACTTACGAGTCCTATTAATACCATGACAAGCCAAATAGAACCTGATTGGAACATTGCAACAACTGTTATGATTAGGAAAAAGGTTGGAAATGTTATGACAAGCTCTATTAGCCGAGAAATAACAATATCAACCCAACCACCATAAAAGCCAGCCAAAGCTCCAAGAATAACGCCAATAGAAATTGCAAATGACATTGAAATGAATCCAATTGATAGTGCTATACGCGAGCCGTGGATCATTCCTGCCAGCACATCACGACCTATTGCATCTGTACCAAGAACATGATTCCCTCCGGGCGGAGCAGTGTTGTTCACCAGATCTTGGTTTGACGAGCGCCACTTCACAAGTGGCCAAATTGTTGTACTCAGTTTACCTTGCTGGTCAAGTTCTTTCCAATCTGCAGTTACGAGATCTGCACTCCATCTATCTAACCCCATTTCGACAAGATAATCTTTAAAGACTGGAAAGTACAATGTACCATCGTATTTTGCCAGGATAGGCTTGTCATTGGCAAGAAAATCAGCAAAGATAGCAATAGCAAAAAGAAAGAATACAACATAGAGGGCAGCAAGAGCTATCTTGTTTTTCTTGAATTGATGCCTGACAAGGCTCCAAAAGGATTGGTTAACTTCTTTCCGTGACTTTGCTTTAGAAAGTTCTTCCTTATCCGCAACAGCTTGAGTTATTTTGTCTTGATCTTTGGCCATAATTTCTATTGTAGTATTACCCGCTCTTCTTCGAAAACGCTATCCGCGGATCGACAGCAGAATACAAAATATCGGCAACCAAAAGTCCTGCAAGTGTCAGCACTGCCGAAAGTGTGAACTCTGCCATAATAACAGGGTAATCCCTTGCCGTCAATGCTTGAAATGCGAGTTGTCCTACCCCGGGAATTGTAAAAATATATTCGATAACAATTGAACCGCCAACTAATGCAGGTAAAAGATATGCAATTAATGTTACAATTGGTATCAACGAATTACGAAGCGCATGTTTATAAACCACCATCCTATTTGAAAGTCCTTTTGCGCGAGCGGTACGTATATAATCCTGTCGGATCACTTCAAGCATCGAACCTCTCATTTGACGAGATAAATACGCAAAACTGAAATACGTATTTGCTGCAAGAGGAAGAACAAGATGCCATAGGAAATCCAGTGTTCTTGTCATCCATGGATCTTCAGGCGATATATTCATCGAATGCAAACCATTATTTGGAAACCATGCAAAGAAGTCGCCTCCACCAAAGAAAATGATTGCCATCGTTGCAATCCAAAACTGAGGCATTGAAAATAAGATAAATACCGAAACCGTGCTAATTTTATCAAGAGGGGTATTTTGATGTGTTGCTGAATAAATACCCAGTGGAATTGCAATGAGATAAGAAAGAAAAATTGATATAAGAGCGATAAGGAAAGTAATAGGAACACGCTCCATGATTTTTTCCATCACGTCTCGGTTATCCTGAAAAGATTTTCCAAAATCAAGTTTCAATATTGAAGTAAGCCAGTATTGATATTGATTATTCAAACCATTCCATTGGAAAGTCATTCGCTCTGAAATGGGTTTTAACTTCCCGGTAGCATCCTTTTCATCATTAAAGATCGTCCAATACCAAACAGGTTTATCCAGATGCCACTGAGCGCGTATCTGATTGATCATCTGCTCATTCAATTGTTGATTGCCACGCATTGCCCCCTCCCCACCGACACCGGCTTTTAATTCTGCAGGGTCTCCGGGAGCTAACCTTGAGATACCAAAGCTTATGACTGTGATGAGAAAGAGTGTCGGAATGAAGAGAAGTATCCGACGGACTATATATTGCAACATTCTGTCCTTAAGCGTTTTTTAATGTTAGTAGTTCGTGGTCGAAACGAATCGACTTTAACAATCAACGGATGCAAAAATACCAATTAATATGAGTATAACTCTCAAAAACAATAATTATAAGTATTGCTGCTTTTGCATCAAGTAAACCTGAACATAATCCTTAACTGCTAATTCGAACTCTGTAAAGGCTTTAGAATACCCGGCATCACGAAGTCTTTGCATTTCAGCTTGCGTAAAATATTGATATGAAGAGCGAATTTCCTCAGGCATCGCAACGTATTGAATTTTCTGTTCCCTCCCCAGAGAACTGAAAAGTGCCTCTGCTAATTTATTCCACGAATGAGCTTTTCCGGTACCCAAATTAAAAATTCCTTTTGAATCCGGGTTGCTTAACGACCACATCAAGACATCGACACAGTCTTTTACATAAATAAAGTCGCGGGTAAATTCACCATCACTGTATTGTGGATTTGCTGAACGAAACAGTTGCAGTTCTCCGGTGTCCAGCACTTGATTATAAGCCTTGTAAATCAGACTTGCCATTTCTCCTTTATGATATTCATTCGGGCCAAAAACATTAAAGAATCTGAAGCCTATACATAGCTCATCAAACTTATGTTGAATGAGCCATTGATCAAAAAGGTATTTCGAAAACCCATACGCATTCAAGGGCCGGTATGAATCATTATGTGAATTCTCGTCGGAGAATCCATTACTACCGTCCCCATAAATTGAAGCACTGGATGCATAGATGAAAGGCTTTTCAGCCCAAAAGCACCATTCTGCCAGTTCCTGACTAAAATGATAATTATTGGCAATTAAATAATCCATATCATGCTCCGTTGTTGAAGTGCATGCGCCAAGATGGATTATTGCTTCGATATCTTCTTTTTCAATATCTTCTTCAAGAAATTCAAGGAAATCATCTTTGTGGCAATAGTCTTCAAACTTCTTACCAACAAGATTTTTCCATTTTTCAGATGTATCCAAAGAGTCTACGATGAGGATATCAGTATGACCTTCGTCATTCAACCTTTTCAGAAGAACGCTGCCAATAAACCCTGCTCCGCCTGTAAGAATGATCATTGGGCCTTTTAGTGCTCTACAAGAGTTTCATTCCTCCCAGCACCAAGGGAAATAATCCCGAGCCGAACCCCGAGCTCTTTCTCAATAGCAGCCAAATATTTTTCAACTTTTTTTGGTAAGTCCTTGCGTTTCGTGATACCTGCCAGATCTTCTTTTTTCCATCCATCAAATGACTCGTAGATCGGACGTATAGAAGCAAGAGTTTGAAGGTTCGTGGTAAAATTCTCAAGCAACTTTCCATCGGTAGTTCGTTCGTACTTTGTACAGATCTTTATCTCTGGAAGGTTACTGAGTACATCAAGTTTCGTTAATGCTATGGACTCTATTCCGTTGATCATGACTGCATATCTGACTGCAACGGCATCCAACCAACCGCAACGACGAGGACGTCCCGTAGTTGCCCCGTATTCTCTTCCAGACATACGAAGCTGCTCCCCTGTACTATCTAGTAATTCGGTAGGAAATGGACCATTCCCTACTCTGGTCGAATAAGCTTTTACGACACCAATAACTCTATCAATTGATGTAGGAGGTATACCAAGCCCTGTACAAGCTCCTCCTGCGGTTGGACTGCTTGAAGTAACGTAAGGGTAAGTGCCAAAATCAATGTCCAGAAGAGCAGCCTGGGCACCTTCTAGAAGAACATCCTTCCCCTCGGAAATTGCGTTATTTAGCATCAAGGATGTATCCGTTATATACGGATCCATCTCTTTGTCAAAAACTTCATAATCTTTGATGATCTGCTCTACATCGCAAATATCCTCAGAATCGTAAAATTTTAGCAGAAGTTCATTCTTTTCAGATATGTTCTGGCGAAGTTTCTCTCCAAGCAATTTTCGATCCAGAAGGTCAACAATCCTTATTCCCTTGCGGGCAAACTTATCTTCATAGGCTGGTCCAATTCCCCGCCCGGTCGTTCCAACAGCTTTCCCGTCCCCACTCTTACTTAATCTGGCTTCGCTAGCCCGATCGATCTGCTTATGATATGGCATGATCAGATGAGCATTGTAAGAAATAAACAGCCTGCCTTTGACTTCTACCCCCGCCTCTTCCACCATCTTGATTTCTTCACGCAACGCCACAGGATCAATAACGACTCCGTTACCTATAATACACTTTACACCTGAGTGAAAAATACCGCTTGGAATGAGATGGAGAACAAATTCTCGATTATCCGGAAGCCTTATAGTGTGACCGGCATTCGCGCCACCTTGATAACGCGCTACGTACTGACAATTTTCAGCAAGAAGATCAACTATCTTGCCCTTTCCTTCATCACCCCACTGGGAGCCTAAAACAATTGTAACAGCCATTAATTTTGAGCTTTAACGCACACCGAGAACATCGGCAAGCTTCGTCAACTCAAGAAGATTTTTGAATTGCGCACTTGGCTCCTCAATTGAAAGCGTTGCTCCAACCGATTGAGCTGCCTCTCGAGCGCCTAAAAGCATTCCAAGTCCGGAGCTATCAACAAAGCCGACTAAATGCATATTGATAACAACTGCTGAAATTGCTCCCGCAGAAGTAATTTCTTCTCTCATAAGCTTAGCAAACTTCATTGCCTCCGCACCACCTGTCAGGTCTCCATTGAGGTCAACTCGCAAGAGGGCTCCTTCTTTTGTGATCTTGGAATTCATAAAAGTAATTTATACTGCAGTTGCTACTTCTTTGCTTTTTGTTCTGCCAACTGGCTGGTTCACTTTGTTCTTATCACGATGAAGCCAATCATATGATATCGCAGAAGCGACGAAAATCGATGAATATGTTCCGGTAATGACACCTATGAGCATGGTAAAAGCAAACCCACGAAGAACTTCACCACCCCAGATGAACAATACTACGAGTGTAAGAAAAACGGTACCTGAGGTAATAATGGTTCGAGGAAGTGTCTCATTAATTGCCCTATTCATAATCATTTTGAGGTCTTGCCCCTTATATTTTTTCTGATCCTCACGAATTCTATCGTAAATGATAACTGTGTCATTAACGGAGAATCCTACTATGGTTAAGAATGCGGCAAGAAGAGTTGAGTTCATTTCCAGATTCAGCCATGGAGCAACACCATTACAAATTACTGCAAAAGCAAATGCGACAAGAACATCATGGACAATAGCAATAACAGCTCCCATTCCATAAACGAACTTAAACCTGAAAGCAAGATATATTAAAATAACTATGCAAGTAAAAAGGACTGCAAAAAGAGCTTTCTGCTGGAGTTCCTTTCCAATCTTTGCACCGATATGAGTATTTTGTAATAGCTGAGCATTATTGCTAGCTATACCTTTTGATATAGCATCCTGCACTTTTTTTGTGGTCTGAGCACCCGCACCTGCACCCGCACCACCTTCACGTACACGAATAAGTACGCCAGATTCATCTGCGCCATAATATTTTACTTCAGCTCCACGAAAGCCACCTGCATCCAAAGCTGAACGAATATCATCTATCTTGACAACCTTGTCAAACTTCAATTGCACCTCAGTACCTCCGGCAAAATCGATGCCGAACTCGACACCTTTGGCTAAAGCCCAGACAATACCAGCAACGGTGATAAAGATAGAAACAAAATACCACGTGCGGCGCTTGCCAATGAAATCTATGTTAGTCTTGCGAAAAAAATGCATGTCGTTTATTTATAAAAATTTATGTAATCCTCTATTGAAAATTATTTTCTATTATCCGAACTTGATTGCGTTTGGTGCACGCTCAAGAAGAATTTCGAAGATTATTCTTGTGATGACAATAGCGGTAAACAGCGATGCTGCAATACCGATCATAAGTGTTACAGCGAATCCCTGTACCGTGCCCGTACCGAATGAATACAAAATAATACCTGAGAAAAATGCCGTTAAATGTCCGTCGAAAATAGGAGCGAATGCACGTTTATAACCATCGTCAATTGCAAGTTTTAGGGACTTACCATTGGCTAACTCCTCTCTGATACGTTCGTATATAAGAACGTTTGCATCAACGGCAATACCTACTGTAAGCACAAGTCCCGCCATACCTGGCAGAGTAAGTGTTGCTCCAAAGGTTGCGAGCACTGCAAGAGTGAAGAGTAAATTGATAATAACTGCAAAATCAGCTACAAAACCACCTGTTACATAATATAACCCCATGAAGATCATAACTGCAATGAAGCCCCAGAATATCGATTCTGTACCTTTCTTAATTGAATCTGCACCAAGTGAAGGTCCGACAACTTGCTCTTGAATAATCTTTACAGGAGCAGGCAGAGCACCAGCCTTCAAAACGATCTTCATTAAGTTCGCTTCGGCAAGGTCTCTCATTCCCGTTATAACTGAGTTACCACCTTCGATCTTTTGATTAACTCTGGGAGCTGAGTATACTACCCCATCGAGAACAATGGCAATCTGCTTATTAATGTTCTCTCCCGTTACTCGTGCCCACATTCTCGCTCCTTCGTCATTCATTTGCATGGTGACTTCAGCTTTTCCATCCTTACTATCCTTATCAGCACCGGTTATATACTTACCTGTCAATTCAGGCTGTGCATTAAGGAAGAAAATTTCATAGAAGTTATTCCCCTTTGTGTCTTTTTCAGGACGACTAAATGCAAAAGACATTTCACCTTCATATAATGGCTTAATATCTGATCGCCCTAAAATGTCAAGAATTGCTTTTCTATCCGGCTCCAGAACAAATATCCTAGGATCTTTTGCATTCGCTCCTTTTCGAATAAAGATAGAGAATGGATGCTCCTTTTCAAATTTTGCTGCAGCTTGCTCTTTTGATAAACCAGCATACGCAAGACTATCAGCTAATCGTGTTGAATCTTCAGGAGACATCTTCTTCGCAAGCTTAGCGGAAGAATCTGATTTTGCAGTTGAGTCGTTTGTTGCCGAGCTTTTTGCAATATCTTTCTTCTTCGCCGCTGGAACAGCTGCGATCTTCTTAGAACTATCCGTCTTTGCAGATGAATCAGTTTTGGCAACAAGAGCAGATGAGTCCGGCTTTGCAGGAGCAAAACCCATCATATACTTATCAATGTTATCAAGCACCTTATTAACGGTCTTAGGGTCTTTGAAGAGCTTAAACTCAAGCTGAGCCGTTCCTTCGAGGAGTTGACGAACTTGCCCCGGATCACTTCCACCACCAGGTACCTCAATAATAATACGGCGAGTGCCGAATTTCTGAATTGTTGGCTCTGTCAATCCAAACTGATCAATACGGTTACGAATAATCTCAATCGCACGGTCAACAGCCTCATCGGATCCATTCTGCAAAGAGGCAGATATTTCCTTATCGTCACCGGTCTTGACATCATTAAGCAAGAAATAGTTGGCTAACGCTTTACCTTTAGGCGCAGCGATCTCAGCAAATTTCTTGGTGAAGATCGAAACTACAGGATCCTCGGAGATTGCTTCCTCGGCGCTGGTGGCAGCGAGAACCTGATCGAAGATAGCATCCTTACTTGTTGCCTGCTCTTCAATGAATTTGAGAACATCGACTTCCATAGTGACATAAATGCCACCGCGAAGATCCAAGCCAAGCTTGATTGCTTTCTTGTTAGTTGATTTTATTGATTCGTCGTTCGCAGCAATGTACTGTGCTTTTTTGGCAGAGTCCTTTGGGCCGAACGAATCCAAGGTCGAACGGTACTGCTGGGACTGCAATGTCGGATAAAGCGCCCAGAGCGAGCCGACGACACATAATAGAATTACTATGATTAAAG
>Ga0206887_10184_pt1 | contig 14262 bp, 10 predicted proteins | sample Alteio_BWOrgHeat_89_FD_153248 | JGI IMG/M metagenome (GOLD analysis project Ga0206887, IMG submission 153248) | Enriched cells from forest soil in Barre Woods Harvard Forest LTER site, Petersham, Massachusetts, United States - Alteio_BWOrgHeat_Nextera3 ...
AATCTTCTCTAGCTTCAAGGCGGAAAACAGATTTCGGTTCATCTGCATCCAATCACGAGTATAGTAGGGATAGCCACCAAGACGATCTTTTATTGCTGCAGCAATTGGCACTGTGCGATCTAAATCTGACACTTTATATTCTATGCCACTTACCGAACCATTCATCACAAAAAAACTATTTGCTTCGGCAAGTGAAATATACACAAATTTAGAATCATATTCATACATTCCAGAAAAAAAGATAGCAGCTACTCTAAAAGCCTTAGCTTTAGGTATGGGTCCAGTGGGACCCATTTCGCCAATCGGGCTCACTACGGTAAGAGGACTTCCCACCGACAAACGTAAAAATTTTGCCATTTCCACGCCAATTACAATTCCTGGCAGGGCCGTTTCAAAACTCTCGCTTTGTTCATCTGGAGTCGAAAAGAGCTTCTCTACCGCTTTAAGCTCACTTTGCACTTTTGCAGCTTCTCTTTTTGGTATCAAATGTGGCTTATCAAGCGAAGCAATAGCACCTTCTGTTATATTAGCTCCAATGCTGCTCACCTTATCCACGGTAGAAACATCAATGCCCTTAATAACTGCACCTGAAATATTCGACTCGGAAGAAATCATTACCTCATTAAGAATATAAGGGCTGGATCCAACAACGCCAGGAAGAGAGGCTGTTTTCTTTAAAACACTCCGGTAATCTTTAAAATGATTCCCATATTTCATCACTACCAAATGTGCATTGGTACCAAGAATTTTCTGGCGCAAATCACTTGAAAAACCGTCCATGACGCTCATGACAACGACCATTCCGGCACATCCAACTACTACTGCAAACACTGAAATAACTGTGATCAAGGAAACCACTTGCCCAGTGCGTTTGGCCATCAAAAATCGAAAGCCCATAAACTTTTCAAAAGAAAAAGCTCCCGAAAATTTTCCTTCCCCAAAGAATAGAAAGCCAATCGCGCCACCCAAAATTAATAACAACCCGGAAAGCAAACCAATAGCCACAAGCACAGTGGCAAAATATGCTATAGCTGTCCCATAATTAAATATTGTTAGGATTTTATCCCCAAGTATTACTGGCAACCACGAAATAAGCGCAAGAACTACTAGAGATTCTATCACGGCAATTCTTTGACCGAAAAATGCCATTGCTAAACCGCCGATAAAACTTCCCACCGCTATACCAATCGCTACGGGAAATTGAATGAGCTCACCGCTAAAATCAAAGACTATTTTTCCTAAAAAAAACGCAGCCATCATGCAGCTAATAACTGATACCAGACCCGCGATAACTGCTGATAAACTTACCACGCGAGCAGATCTCAGAACATGGCGTTCAGGTAATATTGACGCGGCTTGGCCCCTTCGATAACTCATCAAGACGAAGACGACCCCAAGGGGACCTAATAAAATCCCCAACAGAATCGCTTGCGCCACTGACTTCCCTTGAGCAGCCCGCAACCGTATACATAACGCTACGGAACAGAACCACAAAAAAAAGGTCGCTACACCGAGCGCTGGAAATAAATAGCTTTCGATAAAGTTCATTGGGCTCGCATTTTCGGGAATAAAATAACATCCCTAATCGAATGGCTATTGGTAAGAAGCATCACAAGTCTATCGATACCAATTCCTTCACCGGCAGTTGGCGGCATTCCTACCTCAAGAGCATGAAGGAAATCTTCGTCAACTTCAGACATTTCCTCGTTACCCATGTCTTTTTGGCGCGCTTGAGCTTCAAACCTCTGCCTTTGGTCAACCGGATCGTTAAGTTCAGAAAATGCATTCGCAACTTCCATGCCTGCACAAAAAAGCTCAAATCTATCAACAACGGCAGGATCTTGCTCATTTCGACGAGCTAACGGGCTCACTGAAACAGAAAAACCTGTGACAAAAGTTGGCTGTATCAGCGTGTGTTCAACTTTATGATCAAAGACTGCATAGATTAAATGTAAAGCAAGGCTACGAGCACTTTGCTTATCATTCGAAAAATGCTGATCAAGCGCAACTCCTAGCTGTGCATAAAATTTCTCTTGATCTTGGTAGAGTAATGTCCGAGCAGCAACCAACACTGTTTCGTTAGATTCCGCTTTTACAAACGAACTCAATAAGACATTTGCTTCTTGTTCCTTAAACAGCTCTAAACAAATTTTTAAAGGCACGTCTTTCGCTACACAACGGCCACAGGCAATAGCTAAAGCTTCGGAAACTGAATCAATACGACACAGTTTTTGCGTTTGATCCTCATCATAACCCAAATGTTCAGCTACTAAGCGCGTTATTTCTACTCGACGAAAAGGCTTATCAAAAGAAATTTCGTTATTACCATAACTAAAAGTTGCGGTTCCTAGAACTGTATGAGCTATCTGCTTAAATAACTCTTCAGTCATCGTCATTAAATCAAGATAGTCCGCATAGCTTTGATAAAATTCAATGGTCGTAAACTCGGGGTTATGTCTTGTACTGACGCCCTCATTTCTAAAAAGCCGACCAATCTCATATACTCGTTCAATGCCGCCGACAACCAAACGCTTTAAATGAAGTTCGGTAGCAATACGCAAATGCAAATTTTCTGAAAGAGCGTTATGATGAGTAACAAAAGGCTTAGCCACCGCCCCACCTGGAATATCCATCAAAACAGGCGTTTCAACCTCAATAAATCCTCGAGCATCAAGAAAAGCTTGAATTGCTCGAATAATCTTGGATCGCTTTATAAAAACTTGCTTAACCGAATCGTTTACCACCAAATCTAAATAGCGTTGCCGATATCGTTGCTCAATATTCGTTAAACCATGCCATTTTTCAGGTAAAGGTCTGTACGACTTAGTAACCAATTGAATAGACTTGACAAAAAGGGTGAGCTCGTCGGTCTTAGTACGCATTGGTGTACCAACTACTCCAACAAAATCTCCAACATCTAAATGCTTACTTAAATCAAAGCTTTTTTCGCCAACTTCATTTATTTGTACAAATAGCTGCAGCTCACCAGTTCGATCTTTTATCTTAATAAAAGAAGCTTTGCCCATAACCCGCATAGCCATAATTCTACCAGCTATTTGGCAGCGCTCTTTAACTGTAGCTAAATGCTCCCGATCAAACTTGCTAAATAAACCGCAAAATTCATCGCAACTCATAGTTGGCTTAAAATTGTTAGAAAAAAGTTGAGCTCCATTCTCAACAAAATAATCGGCCTTACGACGACGATCATTCATTATTCTATCTAAGCCAGACTCTGTTACTACATCAGAGTTTTCATCACTCATTACAAATCCCTTGCCACCGCCGTAATTTCAGCTTGAGCTGCAAGCTCACCATCAACCATTGCTCGACCATTTATTTTATAAATACCACGTTTTGAAGCCGCCCATGAAACTTCAAGAACGAGGCTGTCACCTGGAACTACCATGCGTCTAAATTTTACAGCATCAATGCCTGCAAAATAAGCCATCTGCTTTGCTGGATCAAATTCATTTTTTACATAAGCCAAAAGACACGCTGCTTGAGCCAAAGCTTCGACTTGCAAAACCCCCGGCATTATCGGCTGCTGAGGAAAATGACCAGAAAAAAAAGGTTCATTAACACTTACATTTTTTAGAGCACGTAAAGTATTCTCACCTTCCATACCCAATACTTTATCAACAAGTAAAAACGGATACCGATGAGGTAAAACTTTCTTAATCTCGGCAATAGTTCTGGGAATTTCTCTATTGGTTAGCATTATCAACCGCATTCTCTACAAGCAAAAGAAACGCCGTCAAAAGTCGACGACATTTTCAATTTTTTGCTACACTTAAGTTTTTTGTTTTTTGGCTGGAGATTCTTTCGTACTGTACGCCTCATTATAGCGACGAATTACTTCATTAGTCAGGTCAGCCTGAGGTGGTGCATAAATCACCGCTTCTTGGAAAATCATGGTATATTTACCACTGGTGCCAATGTGTTTAACTATGGGAGTCATCTTAGACATAATGCCTTCCATCATTTGCTGTTCACTTTGTTGCATTTCTTGCTGAAGCTCCATAAGCATCTTTTGTGCCTCACCAGCCTCTTCTTGTAACTCTTTCAGCTTTGCCTCTTTTACTTCGGGCTTCATAACAGCGCTTTGGTTAGTCAAAGCAGTTTTAAGGTCCATAACTTTCTTTTGTTTTGCGTCAAGCTTAGCTTGGTTTTCTTGTTGCTGTTTTTTTAATTTTTCCAGCGCCTCCACACCTTCGTCGCATTTTACAAGTGCGGCTCTCACATTCACAAAGCCCAGCTTTACCTCATGCGTGGTTGAGGCGGCAGGCGCGACAGCAGTCGAGGCAAAAGTCACTTGAGCAGAAGAAAGTACTGCTACAAGTGAAAGTGAGATGGTTCGTAAATTTGTACGCATCAAATTCTCCTATATTGAAAGGTACAAGAAACTTATCTTTTATAAATAGCACAAGGACCCGTTTGTTCAATAGTGATTTTTATTACTTTAACATCAGGCAAGTGGCTCGATAGTCATAGCTTTTTTTAAATTATTTTTCAGATTATGTATATGTAAGGTATTAGTTTTTTGATAAGGCTCGAGGGGCATTTTAGTCAGCAAAACGACGGTTTGATTTTCTCTAAAATTGCCTAGCATCAGCATATGATCATTAATTGCTTGCCATAAGCCCTCGGTACTCTCCGGCCGTGGGAGTATTATCGCACGCACCCCCCAAACAAAACAAAGTTGACGCTGTTCTTTTAGGCTGGGAACAAAGGCTAATATAGGAGTTCTGGGGCGATAATCGCTGAGCAAACGAGCAGTTGTTCCAGAGGTCGTATAGACAACAATAACATCTGCAGCAAGTTCCTGACAAGCGCGCACCGCCGCAAGAGAGACCGCATTTTGAACCTGTAACTCATGCGATGTTGAAAGCCGAACGTTGGTCCGCCAATAACCAGCTAAATCTCCTGCTTCAACGAACTCAATAATACGCACCATGGTTTTGACGGTATCAATAGGAAATTTCCCATTCGCCGTTTCAGCTGAAAGCATGAGCATATCCGCACCGTCGAGAACCGCGTTAGCAACATCGCTTGCTTCAGCTCGTGTTGGTCTTGGCTCATAAATCATTGATTCAAGCATCTGAGTCGCTACAATAGTGATTTTTCCTCGTCGAGTAGCCATATCAACGATAACTTTTTGAGTGGTTGGCACCTGCTCTAACGGAATTTCTACCCCTAAATCACCACGAGCTATCATTACGCCATCAGTCGCATCGATGATTTCGCTAATATTTTGCACAGCTTCACGCTTTTCAATTTTAGCAATTACTAAGGGACGAGATTTAGACGCTGCAAGCTCCATTCGCAGTTGATTAATATCTTGCACTGAGCGCACGAAAGAAAGCGCAACAGCGTCAACACCGATGCTTGCACCAAAATGAAGGTCCTGAATATCTTTGGGGGTGAGACTTTCGGCTGAAACACTGCGATCAGGCAAATGAATGCCTTTGTTGCTCATGAGTAAGCCGCCGTGTTTAACCTCACAAAGTATATTTTCTTCATCAACTACAGACAAACAGGTTAAGTTGATTTTTCCATCATCCAATAAAATTGGATCACCAACTGTCACATCGTGCACAATCATCTTGTACTGACTAGAAAAAAGCTGAGCGTTACCAATGACTTCCCGAGTGGTAATAGAAACCTGCTGGCCATCTTTTAACAAAACACCGTCATTTTCCATTTTTCCGATTCGAATTTTCGGGCCTTGCAAATCCTGCAAAATACCTACTGGTTTACTTAAACGAGCAGAGATTGAACGAACTTTATTGATAAGGCCTTGATAAAAAGCGTGACTACCATGAGAGAAATTAAAGCGAGCCACATTCATCCCGGCATGGATAAGCTCTTCGATTTTTTCTTCCGAACAACTGCTCGGCCCTAGGGTACAAATAATCTTGGCACGCCGCATAGCTGATACCCGCTGTCAAAACTGAAATTTATCTCACTTGTTTATAGCGGGCATGAAAAACAGACGTCAATAGACCTCGCTAACTTGTCCTGCGCCAAATCGCAGCGTTTGCACAAAAACCAATCGCAATCATTTGAACAATAAGTGAAGATCCGCCATAGCTCATAAAGGGCAATGTCACCCCAACTACAGGTAACACCCCGGTAACCATCCCAATATTAACCGCAACATGGGAAAATACCATTACCACTGCGCCAGCCGCGATTAAACGGGCGAAAGGATCATTGGCTTTTTCAGCAATTCTCAACATGACAAAAATTAAAATAAAATAAAGAAGTAATAAAAACAGAGCCCCTAAAAATCCCCATTCTTCAGCTAAAACGGAAAAAACAAAATCGGTACTATTTTCAGGTAAAAAAGATAACTGCGTTTGCGTACCACTCAACGAACCTTTTCCCGTAATTTGCCCAGAGCCAATAGCGATCATAGATTGGGCTGCATGATACCCTTGTCCACGCACATCAATATCAGGATTTAAAAAGGTTTCCACTCGTCGCTTCTGATAATCTTCTAATACAAATTGCCAGGCTCCAACCGCTAAAATAAGCGCCAATACTGTCGCTATCAACAATGACATTTTTCGCACACCGGCAAACAAAATAATTGATGCTCCAGCAGCCAAAACTAACGACGAAGTACCTAAATCGGGCTCAATAAGAACCAATAAAACCGGCAATGCCAACACATCAATAGGAGCAACTATTTTCTCAAAGGTCAATCCTTTAGTAGTTAACTGATAAGCCGCAACAATGAACCATATAAGAGTGACTAAAAATAACACTCCGATTGAAATATTAAAAAAAACTTTATGAGGACTTTGAGTTATAAGTTCATATTTTGTAATTAAAGCAAAAATTAAGCCGGCAAAAACCCCGATAGGCCTCGTGATATTCATCGGACGCAAAATATCAATAAGACGGTAGCCAAATTGCGCAGGACAGTCAGCACAATAGCGAGCCATCGCTAAAATCATACTAATTTTCGCAATTTCCGAGGGTTGAAGATTGAAAAATCCTAAATCGAGCCATCGCTGAGCGCCTTTAACCGCACTCCCTACAATGAGCACTAATAGCAATAACATCGTCGAAAAAATATAAAGTGGATACGCTATGATACGCAAAGTACGCAAGGAAATTGAACTAACCGCTACCAGACAAATAAAACCTATAGCCAACCATAAAAGCTGAACGAGTGGAAGATGAGGTCTAGTAACTCGTGAAGCTGACGCAAGATTAATAACACCAACAAGTGAAATCGATAGAACTGCTAAACATAAACCGTAAGGAAAACGCATTCCAAAATTTCTACTGGGCATCCACACTGCTAAATCCTCTGCACGCTAATTTTTTTTATAGTATTTTTCTTGCCAGGCCTTAATAACCTGAGCCACCGCCGGTGCTGACACTTCCCCACCGAAGCCACCATGCTCGGTTAATACTACTGCAACTATCTTAGGCTTATCCGCGGGCGCAAATCCTACAAACCATGCATGATCCCGCTCTAAATAGGCAACCTCACCTGGTTTTAAATGCTGAATATGCTTGGACAATTTTACCACTTGAGCGGTACCTGTCTTACCACCAATTGGCACAGCTTCCTTATTTAGCCACTCCGCCAAGCCAGCAGGCTCAGCTCGCCACCGCAAACCGTAGGCCGTGCCACCACTTTCGGTAACGCGAGACAAACTCTCACGAATAATATTTAGATGAGCAGGAGTATTAATAGTAGCCTTGATAATTGGCTCATTTTCTTGAAGCACAACACCAGACTCGTCCAAAACATGTGTCACTAATTGAGGCTGAAATATCTTACCGCCATTAATCAATGCAGCATAAGCAACAGCAAGCTGAATAGGTGTGACTGCTACATCTCCCTGGCCTATGGCACTATTAACGACAAAACCCGGCGCAGTATAGCCCATTCTTTTGGCGTAATATTTTTTGTCAGGAACAACTCCCGATATTTCCTGATTAACATCTATACCAGTTTTTTGGCCAAACCCTAACAGGCGCGCCGTCTGCGCCAATCGTTCACTTCCAAGATCAAAACCTAATTGGTAAAAAAAACAATCACAGGACGATTTAAGCGCATCGCCTAAGCCAATATAGCCATGGCCACTACGCAAAAAACAACGCCAGTGAGCGCGGCCAAGCTTGAATTGTCCTGAACAATAATGGCGTGAACCAGTTTCAATGACTCCGTGCTGAAGACCTGCTAAAGCCACCACGGGCTTAAAGGTGCTGCCTGGCGCATAGTGCTGCTGAGTTACCTTGTTTACCCAGGGTTGCAATGGATCCAAAGACAACGCTCGCAAAGCTTTGGAATTGTCACGAACTGAAATAATATTTGGATCGTAGGAAGGAAAACTTGCCATAGCAAGTACAAAACCCGTCTCAACATCTAGAACAACAGCAGCTCCAGCTACACCCAAAAAGTTTTTCTCTAAAACTCTTTGTAAATCGGAATCTATGGAAAGGCGTAAGCCATTGCCAGCAACCGCTGGTTGAACGCGGTTCTGACCGATTAACGACAAATCCAGTTTTTCACCATAGCGGCGACCCTTGGCATCAACAACAAAACGCCTTACACCATCCTCTCCTCTCAGAACTTTTTCATAGCGAGCTTCAAGACCTTTACGCCCAACCTGATCGCCCATGCGGTAGCCCGAACTTCTATCTTTGAGCTCATCTCCTGATACTTCATTGATAAATCCTAAAATATGGCAACCAAGTTGGTTATTAATGTATCGTCTTCGGGTCGAATCGACGATCACAACGCCAGGAAAATCACCAAGTGCAATAGCTGCTTCTAGCCTCGCATACGAATTAAAATCAATATCAGTAACCAATAAAGTCGGCTTAAAGCGGCCCAATCCCCGAGAACTGTTCTTTGCACGTTTGACAAAAAAATCTAACTGATCTGAAGGCAACTGAATAAGCTCCTGCAACTTCCTAAAGACTGTGTCATGTGAAGGAAATTCCTTCGCTGTAATAATAAGATCACAGCCTTCATCAAAAGAAGTAACTCTCACTCCTGATATGCGCTCTCGCTCAATAGTTTCTGCTAAAGCATTACAGACAGATTCCCTTGAAAAAGAGCGAGTTACTACTTCTTCTTCCTCTTCTTCTTTTCCCGCCGCCGCTATCTCGCGCTCCAACACCCTCAACTCCGACGCTGGCCAACGAGCGTGAGGCTGCAATAATTTTAAAGCTTTAGAACTATCGTCAAGCAACGCAAAAGTAACATAGATATCTCGTGCCGGACGATTATCTACTAAAGGATGACCTTCACGATCAAAAATATGCCCCCTGCTATGGCTAATGACGTGCTCTTGAATAAAATTACTCTCACTTCTTTGAGAATAAGTTTCTCCTTTAGCAATTTGAAGATAATAAAGACGACAAATAATAACAGAAAATACTACACAGAGTACAACCCTAAAAGCGATATATTTTTTCTCAAAGAGCATATTCATCAGTGCAATCTAACTTGTTGTGAGGAAACTAAAGATAAATCACCTAATTCGGCCTTAGTAAGCAATCCTATTAACCCCCTCAACAAAAAATAGCCGACAATTCCGTCGAGCAAAGGGGCAAACAGCAAAGTGGATATCTCGAAGTTGATAGAACCAAAACTAAATCCCCATCCAATAATGATAAGGAGTATCCTATATATAAAAGATGCCAAAATAACGAAGCCAAACATGATAACCCACCGTGGCTTACCAATCCATGCAGCAAATAAACCACAGATCAACCACAAAATGACATGGGCAAGCATATTAAGTCCAATTGGCGATCCACTCAGACAATCTACAACAAATCCAACAAGCGCTGCAGTTAAAATTGCTTCAAAAGGCAGTTGGAAAAAAGCACCATAAGCAACAGCAACAGGTATAAAAGCAAAAGGAAGAGAGGCCAAACCAACAACCGCTGCCCCTGCCGAAAAAACACTCTCCGTTAAAATTGCCAAAAAAAAGAAAAATATCAGACGCACAATCATAAAATTGGCCCCGAATCACCAATCATGTACTTGATAAGGTCTCCCATCGACACATTGGAAGCATTTCCACTATTTTTTATAACGAGCACATGCTCAAGCCTACTAAAATCTAGCGTCGGTCTTATTTTAGCAACTAAATAAACACCGTCTCGTTCTTTTTCAACGCTCACCACTTCGCCTACTGGAACACCCACTGGAAACTTTGCACCGAGCCCAGAAGTTACAATAGTCTCGCCTTTTTTAACCTGAATAAGATGGTCAAAATCGCGCACTTCAAAACGATAGATCCCTGCATCACTACTACCACGTAAAATACCTCGAGCTCGACTACTTTGAACTAAAACGTCAATGGCACTTGCCGAATCGGTTGCCAAGAGAACTTCACTTGAATGCTCGCCACTCAAAACTACCTGTCCTACTGCCCCTTGTGTACAAATTACCGCATCTCCTCGCGATATGCCGTGTCGGGCACCACGGTTAATATAGATCATGCGCGACAAAGGAGCACCTTTGCGACCAATTACTCGCGCAGCAGTAAAGTGATTGCTACCAATTTCATCCACACTATAGAACATGCTTTTTAAATGCTGATTCTCTAAAGATAATTCATAAAGCATTTTTTTTAGTGTCGCGGACTGAGAAGCCTCGGCCCGGTACTGATGAATAAGATCGATTTGAGATACTGACGATATATAGCGATAAAAAAAATCACTTATACCGCCAGCCATATAAATAATACCCGACTGTAAAAAACCGGAGACATCGATAAGACTGCTCGATAATGCACCAGTAAGTCGAGGGCTTTTATTTTGCGCAATCAACAAAAACATTGGGCCTAACAAAAAAAGCCCAATATATATTATTTTCTTAAAGCGAGCTATATTTGTCCACACGCTCAATCCCGAGGTATTTTTGCTAGCTTGATAATACTTGACTCAAAAGATCAATCTTCTCTAAAACTTGTCCCGCTCCTATGACAGTGCCACAGAGAGGATCGTTAGCAATAAATACTGGCACTCCCGTCTCCTTTCTTATAAGAGCATCCAGATTTCTCAACAACGCACCCCCACCTGATAGAACTATACCACGATCCACTATATCAGATGCAAGTTCTGGAGGAGTTCTTTCAAGACTTAAACGAACCGCCTCAATAATATTTCTGACGGGCTCACTTATAGCTTTTCGAATTTCGGTACTCGTAATGCTTACTACGCGAGGTATGCCAGCAATAAAGTCTCTTCCCCGTATTTCCATCGTATCTTCTTTTTCGTCAGGTAAAGCAGAACCAAGCCTGATCTTTATGAGCTCAGCAGTACGCTCCCCGATCAGCAAAGAATGCGTCTTCTTCACATGATTGATAATGGTATCATCTAAGACATCACCACCTGTACGAATACAATGACTATAAACAATTCCTCCAAGGGAAATTACTGCTATCTCAGTCGTGCCACCACCAATATCAACTATCATATTGCCAGAAGGCTCAGTAATTGGCATGCCAGCACCAATAGCCGCTGCCATGGGCTCTTCAATAAGGAAAACCTCACCGGCACTACCAGATTCCGCAGCCTCTTTAACTGCGCGCTTTTCAACTTCAGTAATGCCAACCGGCACCCCTATAACAGCTCGCGGTTTCATGAGGACAAAACGACCCTGGACTCTTTCAATGTAGCTACGCAACATAACGGCAACCGCATCAAAATCTGCGATCACCCCTTTTTGTATTGGTCGAATAGCCTGCACCCCATGAGGTGTTCTACCAAGCATATCTTTGGCTTCTCTGCCAACTGCCTTAACTACTCGCTTCTTGCCTACCTGGCTATCAACAGCCACCACAGAAGGTTCATTAAGAGCTATTCCTCGTCCCCGCAAAAACACCAAGGTATTGGAAGTGCCAAGATCAATTGCTATATCGTTTGATAGCCACGAACGAAAATTTGTCATATCTACACTACTTCAGTCTATATTTGTATAACACAATCGCCATAAAATGGCGGCCAACCTACACTTTCCTCATTTTCTAAAACTCAATGGCTATCGTTCGCAGCCTCATCTCTCCCCATTTTACTTTCCTACAAATGCTTTTGGCTTGATTTCTCTTAATTGATTTTTTAAAACGGAAAGAACGTTATCGCAAACCTAAGATGAAATCAAACCCATATACCCTTGTCAACTATGCTACCCTATGTAAAAGATATTTTGAACATACTTTTGCTAAAAAGCTAACAAGAATAGAGAAAAATTACACTCGCTACCTTAACACTGGTGCTACTATGCTCGGATTCATGAGACGTAAAGCTAATCATTGGCTGATGACAGCCCTTTTTGCAGCCATTATTTTTGTTTTCGCCGTTAGTTTTGGAAATGGAGCCGGCAAACAGGGGGGAGAACCGAACTTCGCGGCTGAAGTCAATGGCACGGTCATAACCTTGGCACAGTTTCAATCGGCCTACTCTGAAAGACTTCGCCGTATGCAGCAATTTCGCCCGGACTACTCTCCTGAGCAAGCGGACAAAGATGGTATGCGTAGCATAATCATTGATCAACTTGTGGCACAAGAGCTTCTTGCCCAATTAGCTCAAACGCAAGGACTGACGATAACGAATATAGAGCTGGCAAAAGCCGTAAAGGAACACATTTTTGGCAATGACAAACCTTTTGATCTCAAAGAATATCAAAGAATCGTAAATAGCTATTTGCAAATGAGCCCAAGCCAATTTGAAAATCAGCTCCGTCGTCAAATGTTGGCAAGAGAAGCTGCAAATATTATTTCTACAGGCGGAATGATCTCTGAAAATGAACTAAAAGAAGCTTTCAATATGCGAAATACCAAAGCTTCGGTGGACTTCATACGCCTTGATCCGAGAAATGCAGCTGTAGCTACCCCTTCAGAAAGCGAGGCCCTGGCATATGCAGCTAGCAATACCGAGCAAATATCACGCCGTTATGAAGAAAATGCCGCGATCTCTGACAATTCTGAAAAAGCCAAATCTCTCGACGAAGCAAAAATTGAAATTGCCCGAGAATTTATAATCAAAGACAAGCAAAAAGCTGCTGCAATGCTCGTTGCTGAAGATATCGTTAAACAGCTTAAAAATGGCGTGGCTTTAGATAAGCTATCTTTGGCAAAAGGTTTTGAAAAATCTACTAAAGGAAATAGTGGCCTTTTTAGTCGATTTGGTCGATCTAACTCTCCTCAACTGAGCAAGGAAATAGAAAGTGCCGCATTTAGCCTCAACAAAGATCATCCAACGAGTGAAAAGATTTTCGAAAACCATGGCGCTTTGGTGGTAATACGGTTAAAAGAATTGCAAAGTCCTGACGAAACACAGTTTGCTACGCAAAAGGAGAGTTTACAAATGGCTCTCAATTATCAGCGCAAAGGCAAATTTGTTGAGCAATACATAGAATATCTCAAGAAAAATGCCCGCATTGTCTATAATGAAGCTTTACACAAAGCTATCTCCTAACTAGATGTGCTAAATCTGAGAACCCCGCTCGGATAACCGACGGGGTGTGAGGCAAAATATATATTTCCGTCTTCACAACCGCATCAGCTCGAACCTGTAATATTTGATAAAACTCACCACGATCAGGTGAGCTGTAACTTATAGTCTTAGTTGGATTGTCATCTACAATAACTTGTTCTTGCAAATCCTTTTGCCAACCATCCAGACTCTGTTCACCAAATTGCCCTAATACCTTGGTTTTTTGCTCTAAATTCAGAGTTTCTTGAGTTCGAATAAATACTACCGAAATCATAACTGGATCAAAAGGAACTTCACCAAAGCGAAATTCTTGTTTATGAGACGTTGACGAAAAAGGTAGTTCCCTCAAAAAGTCTGGCAGGAGCATAGTTAAACCAGTATTACCCAATTGGCGAGAACTGAGTGTCATTTTTTGAACAAACTTCCAAGGCCTTTGTTTATAAAATTCATACCCAAAACTGCAAAAAACGCCCATCAAAGCTATTACTGAGAGTGCTATCCAACCAACTGCAGAACTAGACACTTGTTTTTCATCTTGAGATTGAGCGCTTTTAACAAAAATAAGGCCTATCAAAAAGCCGCCAACTCCACCACCCAAATGAGCCCATAAATCTACCATCGGTAAAAATGAAATGCTCAAATTAAGAACCAAGTTAATTACTGTAATACGTTTTACTCGCTCGCGTAAAAGTTCTGGGAGTAAGGAAGAAGGCCTTATAATGAGCGCCGCGCTAGCGCCAAAAAGGCCCCACAACCCACCTGAAGCGCCGACACTAATACTGC
>Ga0206887_10114_pt2 | contig 14210 bp, 18 predicted proteins | sample Alteio_BWOrgHeat_89_FD_153248 | JGI IMG/M metagenome (GOLD analysis project Ga0206887, IMG submission 153248) | Enriched cells from forest soil in Barre Woods Harvard Forest LTER site, Petersham, Massachusetts, United States - Alteio_BWOrgHeat_Nextera3 ...
CGGCCTTCGACAAGACGAGCGGGAAGAGCAGCTTGACTGCGGGGAATTCTTCCCGGCTCACCGACGGTGCGGCTGCCCTCTGGGTTGGTTCAGAATCGGGCGTCGCGAAACTGCCCTCCGAGCTGCTAACAGTGTCGGATGGGATCAGGCGCTGAGGATACGGCCGTAACGTTTAGATGGTCGGGGTCCGGGGCAGGATAAGGCATCGGAGAGCCGAGGGAGCGGACGCGGCAGCCTCGACTCGCCGAAGGCCCACTGCCCAAAAATGACTTGGGCGGTGGTTGGATCAAGTGTCACGCCTTAGCTTCTCTGGCCTTGGCTTTCCCTGGGTAACGGAAGACGATGCGACGCTTTCCCGTGCCCTTGAATTTCGGCCAGGTGATTGCCCAACCGAACTTCCCGAGCTTGGGAACCGCGCCATCGACGGTCTGCAAGAAGCCTTGCTCATGCAGTCCCAACAATGCGGCATAGGCTTCCGCCTGATTAGGGAACCATTTCACGAAGTCTTCTCTCGAAACGGCATACTGGGTTTCGCCATCCTTTTTGAATCGGTTCAGGGTGCCCACAAAGTCGACGTTCTTGTCCTTCCGCTTTGCCTCCTTGAGCTTGGCCACGATTCGTTTGCGCCCTCTCTCGCCCAAGGTCGTGTCGTTCCGGCTGATTTTGAGCGCTCCACGGCAACAGGCGAGAACCGCGCTCTTCAGGCGCTCCTTGGTAAACGGTAGAACCTTCGCCTGGATCCCGTGCATCCCACCCGCGAAGATCAACGCGCAGCACCGAGCAGCATGGTGCGTGGCCTCCGAGGCTGACCCTAGATCAAGTTCGTCCAGGAACTCTTCCATGAGCGCCTCGGTTTTGGGCTTCACTCGATCGCCCTGGGCAATCAGATAACGCCCATAGAGATCGAGCATCACTCCATGATGCTCGGCGCAGCCCTCCCGAATCTTGTGCAGCCGTTTCCGAGCCCATTCGTCTCGCTCCTCGTCGCCGGATATGCTGCCCGGAAACCGATCGATGATCGTCGCATGGTCGGTCAATCGCGCGGGCACGTCGATGGCGCGCGCCTGCTCCCCTCCTTTCCGTTCAATCCCAGCGACTGCGGCAAGTTCGGTCAAGGAGTTCTCGGACGTCATCACAAGGGCGCCGTCCCAATCCGATCCCCCTTCTGGAGCGACGAAGGTCGACTTGCTGTGGCGCGCCTTTTCAACACCCTCGGCGAACTTGTAGACCAGCTCCGTGAGCTGTTCGCCCAAGCCCTTCTTTCCGATCTTGAGAAGGGCGGTCTCGTTCGCTGGCACAAGAAGGCCGGAAAAATTGCGCGCCGTCTCCTGGAAGGCTGCGACCGAAGTGTTCAGGTTAGGCAAGTGCTTCTCCTCGCCGATCCCATAAAAGGAGCTGGCGAGAAGCAAGGCGGTCGACTTGCCGATCTTGCTGTCGCCGTAAAGACATACGACGAAGGAGGGCATGCCCGTGAACCGGATCAAAGGCGCGGCGCACGCCACGGCTAGCGTGAAAATGGCGATAGTTGAGTGTCTCGCTCGCTTTGCAACTTCCAACCACTTGATGTTGTGTCCCTTGCGCGTCAACATTCGCCGCTGGGCGGAGTTTAACGATCGGGGCGGCTTCAATATCACCTCGCGGGAATTGTCACCGATCACCCCGTTGACGGTAACGAGATTCTTCATATCGGGCCGCCATCCAACGTGCCTGACGTAGAGCCATTTCTCCAATGGTGGCTCTTGGGCCGCAGCCAAGATTATGGGGAGCGCCTTCTTTTTGTCGGGCGGCAGGCAAGACACCTTCTTATTCAGCACGCGACGCAGCTGGAGTGGTTCGCAGGCGATGTCGCGCGGCACCTCGACCTGTACCCGATCGCCTCCGGCGCGCAACAGGGTGTAGATTTCGTATCCATCCCCAGTTGCCTCGTCCTCCGCGACGGCGAGCTTGATGATGATGGGTTTACCTTTGATCGTGCCCAGCTTTTCCTGGTCGCGGGAGCGCTTATTCGCGCGCTTGGTCTTGGAGGACTTTTTTGTCTTGTGGCGGGCCTTCATTGCGATGTTCCTTAAGCTTAGCGTGCCGGCGTGCCCACCGTGCTTTGGGCACGCCGGGCACGCGGGCACGCTGTTTCTATGTCCCTGTCAGAACCACTATGCGGGTAAGACCTGAGAGGTTATGGGGCAATTATCCCTTTGACATAGGTTCGCACAAGTGCTAGCTTTCATCATCGAAAGCGAGCGCCCCATGTCCATCAACCTCACCGACCCGATCTTCACCGACGAAGACAAAGCCCGCGAGCACCTTGAGTCCATCCGCTGGCCGGATGGTCCCTATTGCCCGCACTGCGGCGAGATGGAGAAAATCTATCGTCTCAATGGAAAGTCGCATCGTCCCGGCCTCATTCATTGCAACAGCTGCGAACAGGCTTTCACGGTCACGGTCGGTAGTGTGATGGAGCGCTCGCACGTCGCGCTAACGAAATGGGTTTTGGCCTATCGGCTCATGTGCTCATCGAAGAAAGGCATGAGCAGCCATCAACTGCACCGTATGCTTGGCGTGACCTACAAAACCGCATGGTTCATGTCGCATCGCATACGCGAGAGCATGAAGGACGATACCCACAAGAAGACGGGCGGCCTTGGCGGCGCGAACAAGGTCGTAGAGGCCGATGAGAGCTACGTAGGCGGCAAGGCCAAGAACCGCGCCCATCGCGAGCCTGAGGCCAAGAAAGCCGTCCTGTCCCTAGTGGAGCGCGGCGGCAAGGTCACGTCCTTCCATGTCGCGAACGTCACCGCGAAGACGGTGCGCCCGATCATCGTCACCAACGTCAACCGTGCCAGCGCGCTCATGACCGATGAAAGCCTTGTCTATCCTAAGGTCGGCGATGAGTTCTCGAGCCATGGTACCGTCAACCACTCGGCAAACGAGTATGCGCGTCTCGGCGGCTACATCCATACCAACACCGCCGAAAACTTCTTCTCGATCCTCAAGCGCGGGATCACTGGCGTCTATCATTCGGTCAGCGAGGCGCACTTGCATCGCTACCTTGCCGAATTCGATTTCCGTTACAACAACCGCTCCGGCCTCGGCATCGAGGACGAAGCTCGCACCGATAAGGCGATCAAGGGAGCCGCCGGCAAGCGGCTCTACTATCAGGCACCTCGTCAAGCCGCGAACGCTTAAGCAGAAAGCCCGCGCGTTTATGCGTTGGCGCAAAAGAGGTGAGCATGGCAAAAAAACTTGATGTTGCCTCTGGCGACAATTTCATTGAGCAGCCGCTCGGTCCGTTTGAGGTTCAAATTCACCGCGACGATCAGGATGCTCCTCAAGCCAAAGTCGTCGCAAGGCTCTTAGCTCCTCCCCACTTATCGGAACGCCAGCGCGCCAGTGGGATTCCATCCACGGTGGCGGTGTCCATCCCTTTAGCCAACCTGATTCAATTGGCGCTGGCGATTTCGGAAGCCGTCGAAGGGGCCAAGATACCACTACCCAAAGGAGTTTTAGTGCGAGCCTGACCAAGCCCAAACGGGGGGACGACATTGACATGCAAAAACCCAAGGGACCATCTCATGAAGTGGAGCGTCAAAAAGGCGGCAATCGCCGGATTGGTTGTCGGCGTCATTGGAGTGCTGGCGACCCTCACAAGAGAGACTCAGCACCTTTCTCCGATGTATATCTGGATGAACGCAGTTGAGGGGCTGACGCCCGTTGCTATCTTCGCTGGGGTAGCTTGGATACGAAACCTCTTCGTCGTGGATTCAAACCCAGACAAGCCGCCGACAACACAAAAACAGAGAGTCGAACCCCACGCCTAAGACTTAGGGAGACGCTTCGTGGCGTCCTTGGTCGCAGCACCGCGCTTTGGCTTCCCGACCTTCATTTCCGAGTGAGGCTTGGGAGGCGACGTGAGGGCGCGGCGTAGCGCCTCGTTCATGCGCCGGGCGGCCTCTTCGTCGCTATATTCGTCCGCTGTCTTTTTGCTGCTCATAGGGGGTCATAATAGTCATGGTTGAGAAATATTCCAAACCGACGTCAAAACCACTCCCGCCCTACCAGACCATTTTGGAGAGACATCCCACGCTGCTGCGAACCATAGGCACGCTTTCGGTGGAAGTCGTGAACCTTGAGATCATGCTCGCCGACCTCCTCGCGGCCATATTGGTCCTACCTCAAGCAGTGGGGCGAGAAATCTATTTCACTCCCAACGCCACCACCGTCCGGCTCAATATCCTTCTTAACGCATCGCTGGAAATCTTGGCGCCATTCGACCGCTACCGCGATCAGGTCAAGGCTATAGTCGGGCGCGCGAAGGCGGTGTTCGGCAAACGCAATGAAATGATGCACGAAGCATGGGGTATCGCGTCCTCTGACGCAAAAACACTCACCAGACGAAAGCTACCTTTCAAGCCCGAAAACCCATTGACACCAGCCTCTGTCGCCGAGCTATCGGACGCAATCAATCGGGCAAGATTTCTCATCACGTCAATAATGGATCTGACCTTTGCGATCGAAGATGATGAGCATTACGCCACATCGATTCGAAAATATGGCAAACAAGCTCAGGATGAAGCCCCCGCACCGTCATCCCCTCCAACAACTCAGCCTCCAAAGCCTCGACGCCCGACCTGATCATTGCGGGCGTGATCTCAATTTCATCGGGCGCGCCAGCCTCAACCGACGAATCAGTTGCGACGAGCGAATCACTACCCATAGCGGCTACCTATGTCAAAGGGATAATTGCCGGTTATGGAATCCGATGCGACGAGAAAAATATGACTATCGGTTTGTTTCTGATCAAGTAATTCAAGTGCAGTTCACATCATTATTTTTACAATCTTGGCATATTAACCCCTTATCTCGTGGTCTTAAGGTCTTAACTCGGTGATTGAGCTTCTAGGCTGATTCTCGTTTGCCTTTGACCTTGGATCTCTGGAAAATGACTTCGTCCTTGGAAATGATGCGCTTGATCCCGATCAGCACGATTCTGGAGTCGAGACCGATGACATCGAGGAAGAGCATCAGCTGGAGCCAGTCGGGGCCGCCTTGGAGAAAGCGGTTTCTGGTGTTCGAACTGGAGCCACGGTCATCACGGGAATGATTGAAATCGACGTACCAGCTCTTGGCGGCGAACCTGGTCATGATCGAGTACGCCAGACCTGCCGGGTAGCCATCAAAAACCCTAACCCTGAGAGGACGACTGATCTGACCGGTGTCATTGATCAGCGGCTTGAGGTCTGCCTTCCACGACGCTGGAGGGTTGCAGATCACTCCCCAAAGTTGCCCTTGGATGAACTTGTCTGTCTGTCTCGTGTTGACGCTGAAATCGACTCCGAGCATCGCAAGCGTGATCCCGACCTCGCGGAGTGCTTTCCGGAGACGCAGCTTGATTGACTTCCACCGGGCCTTAGTGGCGTCGATTAGGGGCAACCGCCCGAAATCCGGTACGATCGAAACGAGGAGCGGGGGCTCGCTCCTCTTGATGGTGGCTAGCGTGGTCTGGCTATGAACGACGAAGGAGCGCTGGAGGGCCCGATTGCACTCTGGGCAGGCGCCGCTCACGCATCGCTGGTGAGGCTCACAGTTCTCCAGCCGCTTGGCCAGTTTGACGGCACCCGGTACGATAAATGCTGCCCTTCCCAACTTTTGAACCGCTTTCTCTCGCCGCGCGCACGCCCCAGCCGCGGTCTCGCAGGGCCGTTCCCAGGGCTTGCCCCGGCCTTCCAGCCAATTGGGAGCGCCGTTACGGTACCAGTGCTCGTTCGCGAGCGTTGCGCGCACGATCGGCGTCACGTCAAGACTCTGGGCGTAGTTCTCCTTCTTCATGATGGACCCTCATCGACCCGTGCGGTCTTGGTCGGAACGGCAGGGAGGCTCTTGAGGAAGGCGTTGAGGTCCTCCGACAGGATCAGCGTGCGTGCGCCGATCTTTTTGGCTGGCAAAGCGCCATCTGCGATGAGGCGGTAGACGAACGAGCGCGACATCCTGATGGCCGCGCACACTTCGGGGATCGTGAACGCGACGGCGGGCTGGCTCGGAACACGATCAGATCCGTGGCTTGAGGAGTTTGCTTCGTCGTAGGAGAGTCGCGGATTAGATCCAGAACCTGCCATGGGTCGCTCCTGGTTGCGGGCGACCTATACATGGTGCGGCTCGAGCGTTACGGCTCCGTTATTTATATTGTACATCAGGCAAGATAAAAAATACCCACAGTCACAATCTGAAGCAAAAAGCTATTCAATTTCAAATCGTTGCTTGCAGGTCCTACTTTTGCCTCGTGCTCGAATATTTCTTCATCATTACGAGCTGTCGCTTCCTCAAATCCGCCAATTTTGGTTCCAGGACATCGAGCTCCTTTGGAAATTGTGGCATGCGATGCTTGCCAACGAAGGCACGAGGGTCGAGCTTGTTCGACAAAAATCGTACCACATACAGAGAGTGTTGAAAGTACCGCTCCAAAGCATGTCGGTCACTGAGCAAATTATCGGCGTACCCCTTGAGATTGGCCGCCACAGGAAGTCCCGCCATGCGCCCTCAAAACAATATACATCCGCGAAGTGGAACGCGCACACACTCTTTAATTCGTTCCATTGATCGTGGAATGATTTCCAGCCCGGATTGTTGTAATCTGATTCAAGAAGAGGCCACCTATTTCTAGCGTGTTTAAATCCACCTGCCTCGGTAACAAAATAATGATCCTTATTAATGCTCGGTTTGAGAGGATATTTCAAAACAAATCGTACTATGTCTGCCATCAATAGTTGCCCTCTGGCCCAGAATCCATTTAGACCGACTGAATCATACAAATCATCTCTAAACAATACTCCTCCAAGCCGCCGTATGTATGCAGAGTTCGACAACAAGTCCGCAGGAGCTTCTGACACTGTTGTAGGGTTAAGCGCGGCGTGAAATAGATACTTAATCCCCAAGACGTCTCGATCTAGGAGCCGCAGGGAGTGATCGTAGGGGTGAAAAATATACCCTATGAATTCAAATAAACACGAGCGCCGCTCATTTTCATCGGTGCCCCGTAGCAGCGTGGATATAGCGTCAGCACTCTTGAACCCCTGCCCCTTGGCCATTCTTTGCCCCGCCTAGCTCTAGACCGTTGCCTCTCCTTCGTAAGGCTAGCGGGAAATGGCATGCCGTCAAGAAAGCGGGTCCGTCTGTGCTGCGCGCAATCACTTGGCGATTTTGGTCTGCTCGACGGCAACCTGGCGTTTGCGCAGTCCGAAAGGAGGGGGCCAATTAAAGAGCGGGACCGTGGACAATTTGGCATCGTTCTGAGCTGTTTGAAGGCGCCCCAATAATTGACCAGCGCCGCACCAAAATCCACAGCCGTCCAGTCACGTATATTAGGCAAAAGTTGGGCAAAACGAATCCAAATTGCGCGCTGGAATTATCTAAGTTATTGAAATGATTGGCGCGCCCAAGGGGAATCGAACCACTGTTTTCGCCGTGAAAGGGCGACGTCAATCATTCGTTATCGTTCATTAACGTTCACCTGCGGCCGCCAGCAATATCTGGGCTCGCTCCGACATAGTCGGCGGAGCGGTCGCCTTCCGCCGGATAAATGACCCAGACACCGGCATAGTTGGCCAGGCCGTCATCATCGGGAAATATGGGGTGATGGCTGAGAAGTCGGCGCCGCAAAGCCGTTGAGTGAAATGGCCAACGAAATTCAAGATCGAGAGCCAGACCACCGAAGCGATCAAGGTGCGGCATGTTGCGCACCGTCACCGCTTCACATTCCGCGTTCTCATGCAGCCGTCAGGCCTTCGCATCTTGCGCGGCGGCCCCGTGCAAGAGAACGAGCGGGCCGGAGTGGCTGCAGAGTTGCTCCGGAAGTGAGCCCGCGCCTTCGCCGAGCGCGAGGCGACAGAGGCGGATCTGATCGATTGAGGGCGGGGCGACATGCTGGGATCGATCCGGGCCTCAGCGATCTCGTTGAGGCGCTCGATCTCGGCACCGAGAGCAAGGATCTCGGCGTCGTCGCCCGCGGCGAGCGCCGGCAGCGCTACAACGCCCGCCAGGTGCGAGGTTACAAGCGCAGCGAGCGCGGCGCGGCGGAATGGCTGGGTTGCGGACATAGCTCCGCCGGGAGCCGGAACGAGAGTTTCGGCATGGTGAGATTTCCTTGGTTGTTTGTATTTGTTAGCGACTCACGTATAATCGCTGACAAGCGTATGTCAACTAGCATCAGCTAACAATGTCAGAAGCACGCGAAACTCGTACGTCGCCCCTCGGCCTCAGGATCATGCCATCGCTCAAAGCGGCGCTGGAAAAGGCTGCCGCCGACGATCACCGGCCGCTCGCGTCATACGTCGAAAAGCTCCTCATCGAGCATCTCACGGCGAAGGGCTATCTGAAGAAATGATCACCGGCGCCCAGATCCGTGCAGCCCGTCTATTTGCTCCAATGGGACTCCCAGGATCTTGCCGATCGCCAAACTCGGCGTTGCGACTATTCGAAGATCAGAGGCGGCGGACGGCGAGCCGTTGGTTACGATGGGCCGCGCCATCGCCATCCGCTATACGCTCGAGCGGGCTGGCGTGATCTTTGTCGAGGAGAACGGCACCGGGCCGGGGGTGAGGCTGAGGAAATGAGAGGCGGTTAGCAATGTTCCCGACTGGAACGGCTTTAACCGCTCGCGTGATGCGAATGTCGCAATTGCGAAAAAGGATACTCGCGGTTCTCCCCCTATCGCCAGAGGCCCCAATGCCGACGGGTGAAGTCATGGAGCGCATGGGCATCTCAAAGCCGTCGAATGCTGAGCGCGCGGCCGTATCTCGGTCGCTCGCGCGGTCGGCCGAGCATGGGCTTGTGCTGCGGTGGCATGCTGAGATCCGCCTCCCCGGCAACGGGAACCTGTGGTCGCGTGCCAAACAGCAGACAGAGAATTCCGGGAAGGACGGCCGGTGAGGGCGGCGAGTCCCTGGCGCGTTGCGACGATGATCCTGCTATGTGCCGCTTTGGTGACGGTCATCGGCTATATAGGGTGAGGCCGCGGAAATGACGCCCGCCGTAGCGCTCGGTCCAAGCCAGCCTGGTTCGGGTGAGAAGCTGCACGCCTTTGCGATCGATGCGGGCATACATCCGATTGCCGTCGTATTTCAGCTCATGCACCCACTGGTCGCCCGTCGGCGTGGGGACAAGGCAGAGCCACGAATGTCGGCAGCGCGTCGGAGGCTCCCGAAGCTGCGGACGCGTTCTTAATCGAACTCCCCATACGACGGACCGCAACTCTCCGCATAATCTCGAGGAGTGAGGCGCCGCCACCCGGTGGTGGGTCAGTCTGAAAGCGAGCGCATTCCTCGCCCTTAGTGTTTTGTCTCACAAAACTGCTGGATAAATTGCTCTTGCATAAGCGGCTCGGCGCTGACGATGTTGTTCACCGTCCTCTGGCCGGAAAGATCGACCGAGCTCAGCCTGGCATGGATGTAAGGAGCAGCATCCCTGGCGGCATCCTGCGCGATTGCACGTAGCTTCAGGACCGCTCTCTTTTTCGCCGGCTAAGTGCGTCCGCCACGAGCCTCGGGCGACTGTCTCGGCTAGGGTCGTCGCCTAAGCCACGACGTCGGTCCATCCATTGACTTCCTAGAGGCCTTGGGCGCCGACGTAAATCACTGCCAGACGTGAGCGGCACGCGACCCAACCTCAGCAAGTCGATCGCCGGCGGCCTGGGGATGGGCACGATCCCCAACATCCTGCCCTCCGTCCGACGCTGGTCCGGAATCGGAGCGTTGCTTTTTCCTAAGTTGCTGTGTCCTAAGTAGCTGTGCTTGGTCGCGCTAAAGAACGCTCACATGACAACGACACCGCGAAGAGCGTCAGAATTGCACTAACTTCCTCCGCCTGGGCAATTACGGCTTCGATGACGCGCGTTGCGCTCGGTGCCTGGACACCGGAGGGACCGCGAAGCGCCGCGATCATCCATTCGCTCGTCTCGGCCGAGACTTTGCCGAGTGAGCCCTCGACCCACACGACAAAGTCCGCGATCGTAGCCGAAAGAAACTCGGACCAGTCTCCAGGTCCGACCGCGTTACGATCGAGATCGATTAGCTTCTCGATGGTGTCGCGGGTGACGGCGATCTCCTCGCTAAGCACGGTGCGAATGGCCCGAATATCTTCGATCTCGATGCGCCCTTCAGCAGCGACCAAGTGGAGATATTCATCGAAATACGGGCTCATCTTATCCCCAAGCATGTTTGACGCCTCCCGGGCTTCTTTTGCCGGTCTTGTTTTCCTGTCCGCGAAGATAATCCCACGCGGCCAATGCCAAGGGATTAATGCGAAAACGTGAATGAGCATTCAGGTTAAGTCCCCCTCACCAAGTCGTATTAAAATGATAAACAAGGAGCTTCCGCTTGGCCGTGGCATTCGCTCAAACTTGGATAGGAAGCGCCCCGTGCGTGACGGGGCCACCCTCCCGTGGCCTGCTACGGGCTTCCAGCTCTCCTGCCGTTAACCATGGCTGCATGACCTGACAATCAAGGACACCGCATTGTTAATCCAATGGCGAATATCTTGTGCTTTCGGAAGGGACCCATGGGTAATGTCATGCCGGAATCACAGTCGAACTTTGTCGACCGGATCCTCGCTATGCTACCGCGGGTTGAGTATCGCCTCGCGACGACCATCGAGCAGCGCGACGCAATCTTTCGCATGCGATATAATGGCTACTTGCGCGAAGGGGCCATCGATGCGAATGAAACGCTTCGCTACACGGACCAATATGACAGCGCGCCGAATGCGTTGCTGCTAGGCGTATTCGTCGACGGGGTTCTGTCGAGCTCGTTGCGGCTCAACATCGTCACGCCGACCTGTTCCGTCCTTCCCGACAAGGGCACCTTCCCCGACCTCATCGAGCCGATGATCGCTGCCGGCCTCAAGATCGTCAATTCGTCTCGCTTCGTCGTTGACGAGGAGGCAAGCAAGGCGCATCTGGGGCTGGCGTATCTGACGGTGCGGGCCGGGTGGATGGGTGGCGAGCATTTTTCGGTGGATCGCATCCTCACCTCGGTCCGCTCAGAGCACACTCCTTTCTACAGGCGCATTTTCGGTTTCGAGGTGAAGACCGAAGCTCGTGATTATGCCACTTTGAAGAAGCCCGTCTGCCTCCTCTCCCTGAACTATCGCGCAAACCGTGAAATGGTCCATCGGAGGTATCCGTTTTTCATGTCGACGGAGGCTGAGCGTCAGACGATCTTCGATGCCGACGCGCCAGCACAGCAAGGCGACGAGAGGCGGGGCGATTTCTGGAAACGCGTCAAAACCGCCCGTTAGCAATCCTCACCAACGCCAGAGCAACCAGTTGGCGCAAAAGCCTTCGAGCGTGACGGTTTTGAGACGGATGGTGTGACCAGCGCGGGCCGTGATCTTCCCGCTCCACCGCTACTACCCGGTGGCCGAGAACATACGGCGCGAGGCTTGGCGCGTCGTTTGCGTGCCTAGCGGGTAGGTCACTGAATACTATGGAAGAAGCGCCAAATGGCCCGGTTTGACACGGAAGTGGACAGGATAGAGACGCGTCGATCCATAGTGTCCGCGTTCCTGATCGGAGGCATGCTCACCCTTGTGTGGGCAATCTTCCTGGCTCGGCTGACCTTGAGTCTATTCAGGTGGCTACTCAGATAATCATTGCGCTCCATTAGCGCACACCTCGCGAGGCCACTCCCGCCCCTCAATCGATCAGCCCGCTTCCGAAAGGAGCGCGGCGCTTTTCTTGTGTTGGAGGGCGAACCCGCCTGCCCTGGACGAAGAGTGGGGCCCCCGGAGGGTGAGGCTGAATAGATGAGCGACCTTAAGTGTTCCCCGTCTGGACCGAATTCCCCAGAAGGGAACAGGGGGCCCCGATGACACTCACTTCGAAGTTAAACGACGTGCTTCTCACTTTTGGATGCCCGCACTGCGGCCGAGCGCTGATCAAGAAGGGCAGCTGGTTCAAGTCGGCCGCCAGCTTTAGATGTGCTGGGTGCCAACGCGAAGTGCGAATTGGCTACGAGGACAAAATCAGGCTCTTCGCCAAGCACGCGCGTGCCCAAGGCGGGCGCTCGGGATTCGGTGGGATAAGGTTAGTCAAACGTTAACGATGAGGGCGTAGCCCTACAAAGATGAGCGCAGTCCCTCAACCCATGCGCTCCTCGCCGAAAGGCCATCGGGGGTGAGGCATGTCGTCTCGATGGGAAACAGTGTTGGGGCAGCTGGCTGTGATTTGGGCAGCCCCAATCCCCTTTTTCACGCTCCTGGGGGCAATTTCCCTCTTAATTTGGGGAGCTATAAGTTGGTCCTACCGGTCCATCTTTGCGAGCAAGAATGCGCTAATTGAACTGTTAGATCGGCAACTTAACGATTGGAAGCAGAAGACAGCAGAAACGACGCCAGACCGAGCGAAAGATCGGATTGATGCTCTGGAGGCTCGGATTGGAAACGTTGAGCCCCGGCGTCTTTCGGCCCAAAGCAGAAGACAGAAGAAGCGACGCCAAGGGGGCGTTCCCCGATCAGAAGATTCAGATTATTCATAAGCCACGAGATGAGGGGCGACCTTCAATCGACCAGCCCCGCGGGAGCTGGGCCCTCTGGGCGACATGGCGGACGGTCAAGAAGGTCGTCTCGGCCTTTGTGACCTCGACTTAGTTGGTCATCGTTTTCGGCGGGATTCTGACGCGAATAGCATTTGCCTCGAGGTGGGCGCCGTCATGCGCCATCATCTCCCTCAATTATGGGATTCAGGCCCGCGTCCAAGAAATCCTCGGCGGCGTCCAAACTGGGCTCGAGCTCATCAAATTCCAGACGAGCCAGGTACGGTTGCTCGCGCTTGAATTCAAGGCGCGACATTCCCGCCCCGACGATGAAAAGGCAATAGGCCATGCGAGCGATCTATGCGCCGCGCCTGCTCCATCAATCAGGCCCGCCTTCCTGGCCTCGCGCTGGGCGAAGCCAAAATCTTGCCATAAGTATCGGGCACTCCTACAACTCAGGCAATGGCCTGCTGAGTTTCGATATCGGTCATTTGTTGGACATGGGCGGCGCCGTCTGAGCCTAACCTCTTGAAGTAACTACAACTACTTGAAAGGGATTGGCTATATCCTGCCATGAACCGGCGATAATGAAGCTCATACGCCGCTCGTTCCGACACGTCACCATTCTCCTGGCGCTGAGCTGTGTGCTCGGTGATGCGCACATGGCCAGTGCCCAAGATTCGTTTTTCGAACGGTTCATCCGGGCCGGCGCTCCACCGCCGGTTACGGCACCAAAGCCGCGGGTTGCGCCTACCCTTCGCCATCCGCGCTCCACTCCAAGATATGCGGCTCCGAGCTATCCTGCTCGCCGATTCGCCGGGCGCCGCTCGGGGGGAGCGAAGGAGGCACCGGACGAGCCGATCAAGACCAAAACCAACCCATCGACCGCGATCTTGGTGATCGGCGATGCGCTTGCCGAAAGGCTGGCGCAGGGCATGGATCAGGAGTTCGCGGACAATCCCGACGTGCAGGTGGTGCGCAAGACCAAGTCGGTTTCGAGCCTGACCCGCATTGACATATTCGACTGGGTGGAGGGGGCGCGGGCGGCAATCTCCGGAGCTCAACATTTCGACGTGGCGGTCATCCTGATCGGCATCAACGATTGGCAGCCGCTGCAGAGCGGCGGCACGACGCTCGAAGCGGGTTCGGATGCGTGGCGTGAAGCCTATGGCAAGCGGGTCGAGGCGCTGCTCAGCGTATTCAAGGAGAAGAATCTGCCGGTCGTCTGGGTGGGACTGCCGGTGATGAGCCTGCCCAAATTTTCCGAGCAGCTGGAGAGCCTCAACGGCATCATTCGCGAGGCGACGCATGCCCAGGGCCAGACTTTCGTCGATCTGCATGACGCCTTTATCGGCGAGGACGGCAAATATACGGATACCGGCCCGGCTCTGAACGGAGCGAAAGTCAAGCTGCGGACCAGTGACGGGGTGAGCTTCACGAAGGCGGGAGCGGTGAAGGCTGCTTATTTCGCGGATATCGAGGTGAAGCGTATCCTGAGCGAGAGGCCGGCCGCGGCGCCCGAGACCGCTATTGCCTCGCCCTCTACCCCCCTTACAAGTCCTTCGGCCCCGGCGGTCACAGGCGCCGGCACGCCAGGGAGAACTCCGGTCGAGCGCATGATCGACCAGATGGCAGGAACGCTCCCCCCGGGCGAACCGGTGCCGTTGATCGCCAGATTGCCGGAGCGGCCCC
>Ga0206887_10185_pt1 | contig 14183 bp, 17 predicted proteins | sample Alteio_BWOrgHeat_89_FD_153248 | JGI IMG/M metagenome (GOLD analysis project Ga0206887, IMG submission 153248) | Enriched cells from forest soil in Barre Woods Harvard Forest LTER site, Petersham, Massachusetts, United States - Alteio_BWOrgHeat_Nextera3 ...
GGAGTCATATGGTTTGTACGTGGTTGCGTGTTGGTGGTTCATGCCAGCGCGCCCGGGAAACAATCGGGAGCTAAAGGCATGATCTACCTGTTCGCCGGTGTTTTGTCCATGAACTATTACGCAACGGTGGGTGCTTTGGATACCATGATGGGCTCGGTATTGACGGCCACAACCAAGATACAGCAGGCAACGGGCATGTGAGTTTTTTAGTAACTATTCGTTATTTTCATCACAAATTTTGAGATGGTTGGCTTTGGCAAAATCCAGTATTGATTGATAGACTTGAGGGCTTGATTCTTTTAATTTAGGGTCAAGTAGTATGCACTTATAACCTTCTTGATTGACACTAGGCTGTAATAAGGGCGAATAATGGATTCTGCTGTTTTTAAAGCTTGCCATTGAGCCACTCATGCGCTCGGCCCAATCGCTGGGACGGAAGGTTTTTCCTTGAGCGGTGACGCCTTCAATCACAATTTTCTTGGTTTCTTCGGGTTTGGTCATGTCAGATCGCAACGTAAAATCCGTGTAACTATTCACCACGTTCACCGAAAAGCCATATTTGGCGCATCTTGAACGATCTCCATTCAAAAAAATGCTCACATACCTGAGTATGCTGCGCTTTTTTTGAATGGAGATCGTTCAATCGGCACTCAAATCTGACTTTTCTCCTAAAGCATTCAAAATGTGGTGAATACTTACAAAGCCGTAAACCTGGAATCGGTTGCCATCACACACAGTATGGCTTCTTTTAACAGGATGATGATAAGTATAGCATCTTCTGGCTTTTTACGTATGAAATATATCGGTTGCTCTGATCGGTTGCGTGGGTTGGTTTCCATGAAGGGTGCGCACTGTGGTTATCCTATGCTAGAATGCCTCAGATATTTTATTGAAGGGAGTTTGAATTGTGAAGCAAAAAGAAAGTCATTCAGGCATTTATTTATTACCTAATTTATTGACTACCTCTAGTCTATTTGCCGCATTTTACTCAATTGTTGCTTCTTTAAAAGCGCAGTACGAAGTCGCGGTGATTGCCATATTCATTGGTATGGTTGCGGATGGATTAGACGGGCGCATTGCAAGAATGACCAATACCCAGTCCGCTTTTGGTGCTCAATACGACAGTTTATCGGACATGGTCACGTTTGGCGTAGCACCGGCATTATTGTTATACAGCTGGAATTTGCACGCACTCGGAAAATTAGGGTGGTTGATTGCATTCATATACACTGCAGCGGTCGCATTACGGCTTGCGCGCTTTAACACGCAGGTTGAAACCGCAGACAAGCGTTATTTTCAAGGGATGGCATGTCCTGCTGGCGCCGCAGTTATTTCGTCATTTATTTGGTTGTGTCAGCAAAATGGTTGGTCGGATTCGTTCGTTTCCACGATGAGTGCGTGCTTAACGGTGATAATAGCGGCGCTGATGGTTAGCAACGTACGCTACCATAGTTTCAAAGAATTGGACGTCAAAGGTAAGGTCCCTTTTCTTTATGTGTTAGGGATTGTGGTTATCTTTGTCGCGATAGCGGCTGATCCGTCTGTGATTTTGTTTATTGCGTTTGCATCATATGCGCTGTCAGGCCCTTTGCAAACATTAGTAGCGCTTCACCGTATGCGAAAACATCGACGCCAGTCTGTGAAAAACCAGGCGGGTGAAGAGCAAGGAATAGGGTATACCTTACGCACATGAGTTTTCGGTTTTGTAGCATCCCATCTACGGCTCATCTCGTATGTTAAAAAAGGCTTGCATATGAATAACTATGCGCGCATTTTTTAACATACGAGCTGAACCATAGCTGGGCGCTAAAAAACCGAAAACTCATGTGCGTAAGGTATATATTACTCCGCTTCATCAAATCGGTTGTTAATGAGGGTGGTCAGTGCTTCTTCCATGGCCACTTCGTCTGGGCCATCTACTTGCAAGAGCAATTCGCTGCCTTTGTTGGCCGCAAGCATCATGACGCCCATAATGCTCTTGCCGTTAATGGTTTGTGATTCTTTGGTGACGTCTATGCGGCTTTGAAATCGTGCTGCCGTGGATACGAATTTCGCAGACGCTCGTGCGTGCAAACCTAATTTATTGATGATGGTGATCTTTGTTTTAATCATGTGATGATACGCTTATACCCAAGTCATAGTAAAAAACCTTGCGTTCAGAAGGAAGGCAAGGTTTGAGTGAATAGCCGATCGACATTACAATTTATCACGATGTTCACGCATCTTCTCTTTGTGTTTGATAAGTTGTCTGTCCAGTTTATCCACCAACGAATCAATAGCAGCGTACATGTTTTCCGATTCGGAACTGGCATGTAACTCACCTTTGTTTACAAGAATGGTCGCTTCAGCCATTTGCCGTAGTTTTTCCACATCAAAAACGACATGAATGGACGTTATTTTATCAAAATGTCGTGCTAGGCGGTCAAATTTTTCTTCCGTGACTGATCGTAACGCTTGGGTCACTTCGACTCGATGACCTGTGAAGTTGATTTGCATCATTCTCTCCTTGAGATTGTTAAAACCAAATGCGATTGGATGTATTCTAAGTATAAGTTTAACTGATCCGTTGTGATTATCAAGGTTATTTTTAAAACAAAGTGATCATAAATATTTATTCGTCGGCAAGTATAGCTTGCGCACATGAGTTTTTGAGAGGGTAGGGATGGTTGGGTCCAAGGACCCAACAAAAAACATTATTTTACTTTTTTCTCTTTGAAAAGAACGTGTTTACGGACGACGCGATCGTACATCATTAATTCCATTTTTTCCGGATGATTTCGTGGATTCTTGGTCGTGGTTTTATAATAACCAGTTCCAGCAGTAGATTCCATTTTAACTTTAATCGTAATAGCTGCCACGGTGTTTCCCCTTCAATTAAATTTTTTCGCCCTTGGCGCGTAGCATGTCAAGCACCACTTTAATGCCTAACTTGTCGATGGTCCGCATACCACGAGTACTGATTTTGAGTGATACGTAGCGGTTTTCTTCCTGAACCCAGTAACGGTGTTTTTGAATGTTCGGCAGAAAACGTCGTTTTGTTTTGTTATTAGCATGCGACACATTGTTACCAGTGATGGGTCGCTTGCCAGTAATTTGGCATACTCTTGACATGTTGTTACTCCAAAGTATCTGACTCGTAGGGGTCAGCTTTGTTTAAAATTAAGAATCGGCTGTAACGTGTAAATATACAGGTTGCGATTTATATCAAAAAATCACCGGTGATGCAATATATTTAGGTATATTTAGGTATATTTAGGTATATTTTCCATTCGTGGTATAAACAACGCCACGTTATTGAACACAAGCACACTCCTTAGGTATGATTGCGGCCTTAGTTATTTTAAAGTTAGGTATTGGAATGCATCGAACCATCCGAAGTTTTGTACTGCGTACCGGTCGCGTGAGTCATCGTCAACAACAAGCATTGGATCTATGGTTAGCCGAATATGAGTTGCATTTGTCTGATAAACCTTGGTGTTTGTCTACTGAATTTGGACGAGAGGCCGAGACGGTGGTGGAAATCGGTTTTGGTATGGGGGCGTCGTTATTCGCCATGGCCCGCGAACGGCCGGACTTGAATTTTTTAGGTATTGAGGTGCATCGTGCGGGGATTGGTAGTTTGGTGGCTGATTTGCATGATCATGACGTGTCTAATGTGCGTATTGCCACCATGGATGCGGTTGAGGTTTTCAAACAGGGGTTGATGGACCAAAGTCTCCTAGGCGTGCAAATTTTTTTTCCGGACCCTTGGCCTAAAAAGAAACATCATAAACGACGTCTTATTCAACCACCTTTTATTACGCTTCTTGTGAGTAAAATAAAGCCGGGTGGATTTGTCCATTGTGCGACCGATTGGCAAGACTACGCGCAGCAGATGCAATGGGTGCTTTCCAGCGAGCCGGCTTTGTGTAATCAACAAGCGGATGGCGATTACGCGCCTAGGCCTGATACACGTCCCCTTACGAAGTTTGAAGAACGCGGAAATCGTTTAGGCCATGGGGTGTGGGATTTAATTTTTATTCGCAATTAATTGCTTAAACTGGATATACCCCATAGAATTCTATTTTATTTAAGCGGCGGAGCGTGTGCAATGGGATGGAATGAGCCGGAGAAAGACAAAGATCCGTGGAGTGGGAAAAATCAGCCACCCGATTTAGAAGAGGCGTTGAAACGTTTGCAGAGCAAATTTAAAAAAGCATTGTCTTTGCGAACGAATAAACCCGATAGCGGGAAACCCGATGATCATTCGGCGAGTATGGTGTTGTCTGTGGTGATTTTTTTTGGCGCGTTTCTGTTGTGGGCATTGTCGGGTATTTTCATTGTTGATCCGGCCGAGCAAGCAGCGATTCTTCGTTTTGGTAAATACGTCGAAACCGTTGGCCCAGGCCCTCATTGGATCCCGCGTTTTATTTCCTCTAAAATCGTGTTGAATATGGATCGTGTCTCTGATTTTTCATACTCGGCTCAAATGTTAACCAAAGACGAGAATTTGGTTTCGGTGGCATTGGCGGTTCAGTATCGAATTGGTGATCTACAAGATTATTTATTCAATGTGTCTGATCCCCAGGAAAGTTTGCAGCAAGCAACGTCTAGTGCCCTACGTCAAGTGGTGGGTACCACAACCTTGGACCAATTAATTACGGAAGGGCGGGATGCGTGGGGAACCAATGTGCAAGAATCGTTGGTGAAAACGTTGGAACGTTACAAAACGGGTATTGTGATTGTGAACGTATCACCTCAGCCTGCTCGTGCACCTGAAAATGTGCAAGACGCGTTTGACGACGCGATCAAAGCACAAGAGGATGAAAAGCGCTTCAAAGAACAAGCTCGGGCTTATGAAGCTCGTGTGGTTCCGACTGCCGAAGGGAATGCCAAACGTGTGTTTGAGGAAGCTCAAGCGTACGAAGAGCAGGTTGTGTTGCGTGCCACAGGCGATGTGGCAGAGTTTTTGGCACTATTGCCGGAGTACACGCATTCACCGTTTGTGACCAGTGAGCGTATGTATTTGGATACCATGCAAAAGGTATTGAGCAATAGTAGTAAAATCATTGTGGACGCGAAAGCGGGCAACCTATTGTACCTTCCGTTGGATAAACTATCTCCGGCATCAGCGCAAATGAGTGTAAGCAAGAGTGACGTGTTAAATGCCAACCGCAGGTCGGATCATCCAGAAGAGAATAGTTTGCTTGCAGGCCGGGAAACGTTGAGGCCCACGGAACGCCAAGGGAGGACTAATTGATGAAGGCAGGTAAGATGGTCGTGGGCGTATTGGGTTTTGTGGTGCTGTTACTGGCTGTGACGTGTTTGTTTACTATCACACAGGGTCAGCATGCGATTCTGCTTCGCCTCGGACGGTTGGTCAATGATAGCCAGACAAACACCGTACGGATTTTGTCTCCGGGTTTGCATATGAAAATGCCATTCATTGAAAGTGTGCGTGTGTTTGATACGCGTATGCAAACACTGGATATCAAGTCGTCTCGTATTGTTACGAAGGAAAAAAAGGACGTGATCGTCGATTATTACGTGAAGTGGTCTATCGAGGATTTGGCGCGCTATTTTAAGGCGACAGGCGGTAATGCGTTCAAAGCCGAGACGTTGCTTGAGCAACAATTGAATACGTCATTGCGAGCACAGTTTGGTAAACGCACGATCTCCGATGTCGTTTCGGGCGGGCGCGATGATGTCATGGAAGTGCTGCGTGAACGAGCCGAAGAGCAGGCGGGCCAACTTGGTATCCATGTGGTTGATGTGCGAATTAAGGGCATTGAGTTACCGGCTAACACCAGTAATGCCATCTACCAGCGCATGCGTGCGGACATGCAAAAAATTGCAAATCGTCATCGTGCGGATGGGCATGCCGAGGCGGAAGCGATTCAGGCCTCAGCGGACGCGCGCGTGACCGTATTGATGGCAAAAGCGCGAAGCGATGGCCAAGTGACTCGTGCGCGTGGGCAAGCGAAAGCGGCGGCCATTTATGAAAAAGCGTACAGTCAAAACAAAACGTTTTTTGCGTTCCTTCGTAGCTTAAGAGCGTATGAGGGTAGTTTTCGTACGAAGGAAGATATTTTGGTTTTGGATCAAAGCAGCGCGTTTTTTGATTACTTTAAGCACGGTTTGCTGACGGCGAGTGGAACGGAGCCTAAGTCTTAGGTTCTGTGAAAGGTATATGAGTATTACGAAAGCTCGAAATTTGCTCTTACTCAGTATATACTTCGTTTTAAATTTAGGTGAGATAAGAGTTGATTATGGGTAAAAATGTGGTGGTAGTGGGCACTCAGTGGGGCGATGAAGGCAAGGGTAAGATCGTCGATTTGTTGATGCGTGACGCGCAAGTGGTGGTTCGCTATCAAGGTGGGCACAACGCGGGACATACGTTGAAAATCAACGGTGTAAAAACGGTTTTGCGTTTGATTCCGTCTGGGATGCTACGCCCTCATGTGCGATGTTACATTGGGAATGGTGTGGTGTTGTCGCCGGACGCCTTGCTGACTGAAATTGCGGAGCTGGAGGCGCGCGGAATTGATGTGCGCAGTCGTTTGCGCATCAGTGCGGCCTGCCCACTCATTTTACCTTGCCATGTGGCGCTAGACAAAGCACGCGAACGCCACAAAGGTAACGACGCCATTGGTACCACGGGCCGAGGCATTGGTCCGGCTTACGAGGATAAGATCGCACGGCGTGCGATTAAAGTGAGTGATTTGTTTCACCGTGAGCGTTTCATTACCAAACTAACGGATTTATTGGAATATCATAATTTTGTATTAACGCATTATTTTAAACAGCCAGCGGTGGAGTTGGAGCCGTTGTTGCAAGACGCGCTTGTCTGGGCTGATGCCTTACGACCCATGGTGACCGACATCACCACGTGTTTGCACGAACATCGCAAACAGGGTGATGCTATTTTGTTTGAGGGCGCCCAAGGTGTTTATCTGGATATTGATCACGGTACTTATCCTTTTGTGACGTCCTCAAATACCTGTATTGGTAGTGTGGTCAATGGTGCGGGGTTTGGTCCGCTGTACTTGGATTACGTATTGGGAATCACGAAGGCCTACACCACTCGAGTGGGCGGCGGTCCCTTCCCAACCGAATTAAAAGACCATGTTGGTCAGAGATTGTCTGAGCGTGGTAATGAGTTTGGGGCTGTCACGGGACGTGCGCGTCGTTGTGGTTGGTTTGATGCGGTGTTGTTGAAACGTTCGATTGAGCTTAATAGTTTGTCGGGTTTGTGTTTGACCAAGCTTGACGTGTTGGATGGATTAGACGTGATTCGTATTTGTGTGGCTTATCGTGATGCACAGGGCAACACGTTACATCACCCACCACAGTCGGCGGATGAGTTTGTTGGTTTAGAGCCTGTGTACGAAGACATGCCAGGATGGTCTCAATCCACCGCGGATGTTAAGACTCTTGAACAACTACCGGCTAATGCTCGCGCGTACATAGCGCGCCTTGAAGCATTATTGGACGTGCCCATTGATATGTTATCGACTGGGCCTGAGCGAGATTCAACGATTATTTTACGAGATCCATTCGACGAACGTTTGTAATAGGTTGGGCCTTGGGGCCCAACATTGATTTGCGATGGAACCCTGTTGTTGGGCCTTGGCCCAATAATAGGCTGATATCAAATAGGAGTTGATTATGTGGCCAGGCTCGCTTTCTCTTTACAGGAAGAACCTTGAGGAATTCAGTACCTTCCTATTTTAAGATCGCTTATACTGGGTGACCACATTCCCTTCGTGAATTTATATGGAATTAAAAATCGATAACACGCCGTTCAAAGCACTCTTTCAGCCATTGGATCTGGGTTTCACACAGTTGAAAAATCGGTTGCTGATGGGATCCATGCACACGGGCCTTGAGGAAGACAAAGATAGCCTAAAGCGCTTGGCGGCTTTTTATCGTGAGCGTGCGTTAGGTGGTGTGGGGTTGATCGTCACGGGAGGCTTTGCGCCGGATCGAGCGGGTCGTTTGGCGCCTTTCGCCGCAAAATTAACGAGCGCAGCGGAACAAAAGCGTCACGAGTTGATCACGGAAACGGTTCATGAATCAGGCGGTAAAATCGCCTTGCAAATCTTACATGCCGGGCGGTATGGCTATCACCCCTTTACCGTGGCACCCAGTCGGTTGAAATCGCCCATTTCCCCTTTTAAACCGTGGGCGATGAGTGCTCATCGTGTGAATAAAACAATCAATCATTACGCTAGGTGCGCCAAACTTGCCCAGTCCTCTGGGTATGATGGTGTGGAAATCATGGGTAGTGAAGGGTATCTGATCAATCAATTTATTGTCCGTCATACCAATCAACGCCAAGACGAGTGGGGTGGTACCTTTGAAAAGCGCATGCGATTTCCCGTCGAGGTGGTTCGTCGAGTGCGGGAAGTGGTGGGTGAGCAGTTTATTATTATTTACCGGTTATCGATGCTTGACTTGATTGCCGATGGCAGCAGTTGGGAAGAGGTTGTGCTGTTGGCCAAAGCGATTGAACAAGCGGGTGCTACCCTTATCAATACGGGCATCGGTTGGCATGAGGCCCGGATCCCAACGATTGCGGCGATGGTGCCACAAGGCGCTTTTACGAACGTGACGAAACAGTTGAAGCCCGAGGTGACGATCCCGGTTATTACCTCAAACCGCATCAATACGCCAGAGCTTGCGAACGCGTTGCTGGAAAACGGGGTGGCGGACATGATTTCTATGGCCCGACCCTTTCTTGCCGATGCCGAATTTGCAAACAAAGCAAAATTAGGTGAACGCCGCGCAATCAATGTGTGTATTGCGTGCAATCAAGCCTGTTTGGATCAAGTGTTTGAGAACAAAACCGCTTCGTGTCTTGTGAATCCTCGTGCGTGTCATGAAACACAGTTGGTGTATGAAGCGGTGGACAAACCCAAATGGGTGGCTGTGGTGGGGGGCGGGCCTGCAGGGCTTGCCTTTGCAGCGGTTTCTGCCGAGCGTGGGCATAAAGTAACGTTGTTTGAGTCCGGTGATGAGTTGGGCGGTCAATTTAATTTAGCGAAAAATATTCCTGGCAAAGAAGACTATCGGTACACGATCGAGTATTACCAATATCAGCTTTCCAAATTTCAAGTGGAGATTCGGCTACAGACACAGGCCACCGCAGAGGTACTGCAAGAGTTTGACGAGATCGTGTTAGCAACCGGCGTGATACCTTACATTCCGGATATCGCGGGGATTGGGCATGAGAAAGTCATGACGTATTTGGATGTTATTCTGCGCCGTCGTGAACCGGGTGCACGAGTGGCTATTATTGGGGCGGGTGGTATTGGTTTTGATGTGGCTGAATGGTTGACCCATACGGGTACACACGATTTGTCCTCGTATTATCGCGAGTGGGGCATTGATGTGACGGAGCATTCGCGTGGCGGGATAAAAAAGCCGGACTTGAGCCCAAGTCCACGGCACGTGTATTTACTACAACGTAAAAAAGAAAAAATGGGTAAGCGTCTTGGGAAGACTACAGGATGGATACATCGGTTGAGTTTAAAACACAGGCAGGTCACTATGATGTCCGGTGTGACGTACACGCGTATTGACGACGAAGGCTTGCACCTTATGGTGGATGGTAAGCCGCGTGTATTGGCGGTTGACTCGGTGGTGATCTGCACGGGACAAAAGGAACTCACCGACTTGTATGAGCCACTGAAAGAGGCTGGAAAATCGGTTCATTTGATTGGTGGCGCCTACAAGGCACTTGAGTTGGATGCACGTCACGCCATAGGTCAGGCGTGTCGTTTGGCGGCATTGTTGTGATTGAGTATATAATAAAAACCTGTTGACTAATTTGAATACTTTGTTAACATCGGTGTTTCGTTTACCTTATAAGAGTTCAATATGAAATTAAAATCATTGCTTTTGGGACTTGGGTTTAGTTTGTGCTCCACCGTATTCGCGGCAAATCACCATAGCCATCCACAGGATGATACCAAACAAGTGGCATCGGCTGCCTCTGGTATGACTTGGCCTGCTTACTGCGAAATTGAAGTGATTAATCGCAGTTACGACGACGTGACCGTCAGTGGTATTTTTGATGACGGCTTAAGCATGCAACCGTTTAATGTGTATAGTTTTGAAGCCTCACATTATATTTCACTGTATTATTATGGCTATTGCCATGCGGGTATGGATCTGTACATCAATACATTCTACGGCGATTACGTGTATTCTGGTTATACACCCGTGAATCGTACGATTCGAATCGTACCGTATTTGACTAAGCAATTGAAAGCCGAAGTAACCACCAAGTAATATACTTAGCGCACATGAGTTTTCGGTTTTTTATCGCCCAGCTGTGGCCTAGATTGGCCTCTAAAAAATACGCGCATAGTTATTCATATGTAAGTGTTTTTTAGAGGTCAAGATGGGCCATAGATGGGATGAGAAAAAACCGAAAACTCATGTGCGCTAAGTATATAACCATGCCAGGCCTTGTGTGCTGGCATGCGTTCCACTCGCTTCAAATTAAGATAAGGAAGACTTATGTTTGATGAAAATGATTCGATAGCAGGTTTTGATGATGCGTTGTGGCAAGCCATGGAAGAGGAATGTCGGCGTCAAGAAGAACATATTGAGCTTATTGCATCTGAGAATTACGTCAGTCCTCGTGTGTTGCAAGCACAGGGTTCTGTACTGACCAACAAGTACGCTGAAGGTTATGCCGGCAAGCGCTATTATGGTGGTTGTCAATGGGTAGACGTGGTGGAAGAGCTCGCTATTTCCCGCGCCAAACAATTATTTTCCGCTGATTATGCGAATGTGCAACCGCATTCTGGTTCACAAGCCAACGCTGCTGCGATGATGGCTTTGTTGGAACCCGGTGACTTAGTGCTCGGCATGGCATTGTCTCACGGTGGTCATTTGACTCATGGTTCGTCGGTTAATTTTTCGGGAAAAATATATCGATCGTTGCAATACGGTCTTGATGAGCAAACCGGCTTAATCGATTACGACGCGTTGGAGGCGTTGGCGATAGCACATCGGCCTCAGTTGATTGTGGCGGGATTTTCTGCTTATTCGCAAGTGATTGATTGGGCCCGATTTCGCACGATTGCTGATCGTGTGGGGGCGTATCTCATGGCGGATATGGCACATGTTGCGGGTCTTGTTGCGGTGGGCTTATACCCATCCCCGCTTCCTTACGCCGATGTCGTGACGAGTACCACACACAAAACATTACGTGGGCCTCGAGGTGGGCTGATTCTTGCCAAAGCAAACGAGTTGCTTGAAAAAAAATTAAATTCGGCGGTGTTTCCGGGTACTCAAGGTGGGCCGTTGATGCACGTGATTGCGGCAAAAGCCGTGGCGTTTGCCGAAGCGTTACAACCGGAGTTTACAGGGTATCAGCAGCAAGTGCTGTCTAATGCGAAAACCATGGCACGAGTGCTTCAAGAGCGTGGGCACCGTATTGTCTCTGGTGGCACGGAAAATCATCTTATTTTGTTGGATTTGATTGAAAAAAACATCACGGGCAAAGAGGCTGACGCGGCTTTGGGGCGAGCAAATATTACGGTGAATAAAAACGCGGTGCCCAACGATCCGCGTTCGCCGTTTGTGACCAGTGGATTGCGTTTGGGAACACCGGCTGTGACGACGCGTGGTTTTAAAGATAGCGAAACGGCGTTACTCACGGGTTGGATCGCGGACATTCTGGAATGCGTGAACGATGAGACCGTCATCGCACGTGTTAAGCGGGATGTGTTACAATTGTGCCAAGAATTTCCGGTTTATAGTTAATCATGTTTTGTCCTTTTTGTCATGTGCAGGAAACCAAAGTGATTGATTCGCGCTTGATTGCCGATGGCGCGCAAGTGCGTCGTCGTCGGCAATGCTTGTTTTGCCATGAGCGTTTTACGACGTTTGAAATTGCTGAATTGATTATGCCTTTGATTGTCAAACGCGATGGTCGTCGGGAGGCGTTTAGTCTCGACAACTTACGCGCGGGCATGCTGCGTGCGCTGGAAAAACGGCCGGTCAGCGTGGATGCTTTGGAGGAAGCGATCGTGATCATCATGCAAAAAGTCAGGCACAACGGTGAGCGTGAGGTGGATTCTCGTCAAGTGGGTGAATGGGTGATGGAGCAATTGTATCGATTGGATCACGTCGCTTACGTTCGCTTTGCATCGGTGTATAAACGGTTTAAAGACGTGAGCGAGTTTCGGCAAACCATTGATCAAATGAAGAATGAGACCAATTTCTGAGGTAACGGTGGAAAAAAATACAATTAAAGGTAAACGACGTGCCCGAAAACTTGCTTTGCAGGCCTTGTATCAATGGCTGATGTCCGGTAGTGATTTGTTTGAAATTGAGGCTCAATTTCGTGTGGCGAACAGTATGGAAAAAGTGGATCCGGATTATTTTTGCCGTTTGCTATATGATATTCCTAAGCAATTATCCGATTTGGAAGCGGTGTTTACGCCTTTTTTAGATCGATCCATCGAAGGCTTGAACCCGATTGAATTAACCGTGTTGCGCATGGGTACGTTTGAGTTGATCAATTGTCCTGACATTCCTTATCGCGTGGTATTGGATGAATCCATTTCATTGGCCAAAGAATTCGGATCCCAAGACGGTCATCGCTATGTGAATGGTGTGTTGAATAATGTAGCCAGAAAGATAAGGGCTGTGGAAATTAGTTTTGATCATGGCTAGTTGCTCGTCTGGGACAAGTAGTTTTGATCATGGATGAGTTCTCGTTGATTGATGCTTTTTTTGCGTCTATTGGGCACAGCCGTCACGACGTGGTGTTTGGTATTGGTGACGATGCGGCTTGCCTTCGTGTTCCTCCCGGTAAAGATCTCTTGGTGAGTAGTGACACACTGGTTTCTGGCGTTCATTTTTTACCAAGTTGGGATGCGTACGATATTGCGTGTAAGGCTGTTCGGGTGAATGTGAGTGACATGGCGGCTATGGGTGCTAGTCCGTGTTGGTTGATGTTGGCATTGACGTTGCCGACATTGGACGAGCCCTGGTTGCAGCGATTCTCAGAAGGGCTTCGCGATTCATTGGCTTATTTTGATATGGCATTGATTGGGGGTGATACCACGCGAGGGCCGTTGAGTATGACGATGACGATCCACGGCGTGATTGATGAGGGAAAAGCCGTGCGGCGCTCTGGCGCAAACGCGGGTGATACGATTTACGTGACCGGTGCCTTGGGTGCTGCGGCGTGCGCACTCAAACAACGGGATCGATGCGATCTCGATGCACGCGATCGCGCTGTCTTGGAAAAAAAACTACACACCCCAGAACCGCGTCTTGATTTCAATGATTGTCTGCAAGCCTATGCGAGCTCGGCCATCGATGTATCGGACGGATTGTGTGCTGATCTACAGCACATAGGCACTAAGAGCGGTGTGGGGGCGTGTTTATTCTTGGATAACATTCCGGTGCACCCGTTGGTTGAAAAATACCAAGGTGAAAATGCGCTTGCTTTTGCGTTACGTGGAGGGGATGATTATGAGTTGTGTTTTACCATTCCCCCTCACCACGAGGATGCTTTTTTACGAACGCTTGCGGCGTCTGGTTTAATGGCTTATCCCATTGGTATGATTGAGTCGGCGACGGGTTTACGTGCCAAAAACGTCTGCGGTGACGTCGTACCGTTGTCGGCAAAAGGGTATTGTCATTTTTAAGGGTAACTATGAGTCGGATCACGTTAGCAAGCAAAGTATGGCAAGATCCGCTGTATTTTATTGCGTTTGGATTTGGTAGTGGTTTGATGCCTATTGCTCCGGGTACTTGGGGCACGCTTGTGGCAATGCCCATCTATTTATGCTTAGCCCATTTGGGTTGGATGGTGTATTTATCGGTGTCCTTAGCGGCTTTTGTGTTGGGTGTGTTCGTGTGTGATCACGTATCGCGGGATATGGGGGTGCATGATTACAAGGGTATTGTCTGGGACGAGGTGGTCGGTTATTTATTGACGATGTGTTTGGTGCCCGTTGGGTGGGTATGGATGCTTGTGGGGTTTGTGTTGTTTCGCGTGTTTGATATTTGGAAGCCACAGCCCATTCGTTTGATTGATAGGCGGGTGCCAGGTGGTTTGGGTATTATGCTGGATGATGTGGTGGCCGCGGTTTTTGCCTGGATGGTGATGCAATTGTTGGTATGGGCTTTTGCTTAGGTGCGTTATGAATAATCATGAGAAAGAATTAATT
>Ga0206887_10187_pt1 | contig 14101 bp, 11 predicted proteins | sample Alteio_BWOrgHeat_89_FD_153248 | JGI IMG/M metagenome (GOLD analysis project Ga0206887, IMG submission 153248) | Enriched cells from forest soil in Barre Woods Harvard Forest LTER site, Petersham, Massachusetts, United States - Alteio_BWOrgHeat_Nextera3 ...
GGCTTGACAAGCACTTCGTGCGGTTCTCGACGCCTTCGGCGTGATGTCGGCAATAGAGTTCTGGGGCTTCATACTCGCGTCTGCATTTGGTGGTTGTTTCCGCTGCGGATTCTTACGGCACGGCCGAGGATGTTTAACGCATACTGGGTGGCACTGTTAATGACTCGTTAATCCTCCCTTTGTAAGTAAAGAAAAGGAGTAGCCATGCGTCTGCCGTGTTCCTTTGCAAGTCCTACCGTTCTTCTGTTTTCAGCCTGTGTGCTGATTGGTTCTGGTTTGGCCTGGGGCCAGACAAAACCTGCTCCCGCCAAAAGCAGGGATTTCGATACGGCTGCCCCGAAAGAAGAAATCATGGGGACGGGGAAGGCTGCAGCGGGCGCAAGCTCTGAAACAAGCAGCCCGAATCGCACGGTGGGACCGCAACGGGATGGCTCAATTGTTGTTTCCGACAACCAAGTGCTGACACCCGCGGGCAAGATTGTTGAAATGGGCACGCCCGTACGCGTGAAGGCGATTGCGCTCAATCCAAATCGCACGGTTCATAGTGCGGCTGTGCTGCTGATGGGGTCGCCGCAGCCGATCATCGTATTCGATACGGTGGCGGGAAAGGTGTTGCAGCGCTTTACTCCTGAAGATGCGGGGGCAACTGCGAAGGACACGACGACGGGATCCTTTACGGGCATTACGTATTCAGCCGATGGTACGAAGCTGCTTTTCAGCCAGGACAACAACCACGTTGTGATTACGAAGGTGGATAAGAAGACTGGCCTTCTGAGCAGCGAGCAGCGCGTGAAACTGCCTGAGCCGCCCGCGGATGGGCGCACGTATCACAATGCGAAGTCGATCAATCCCGGAGGCATTGCATTCTCAGCGGATGGGAAGCGCGCTTATGTTGCGCTGAATGTTGCGAACACGCTCGGGGTGATTGACCTTACATCGTCTCCCGCGAAATTGATTGCGCAGATTCCTGTTGGCAATGTGCCGAACAGTGTTGTGGTGAGCGGGAACTATGCGTATGTCACCAACGAAGGTGGGCGCCCCGCTACCGGCGAGGATTTCACCAACGATTCCGACGGTACAGCGATCGTTGTGGACCGGAAGGATGCATTTACGATCACTGGCACGGTGTCTGTTGTTGACCTGACAGCGGGTAAGGAAGTGAAGACCATCCCTGTGGGGTTGCATCCGGTAGGGATGGCGATTTCCGGATCGAAGCTCTATGTCGCGAATGCTTATAGCGATAGTCTTTCGATCGTTGATCTTCAGACCGATAAGGTGATGCGCACGATTAGCCTTAGCGTTCCGATTGGAAATGGCGCCTTTGGCGCTGGTCCCAATGGCGTTGCTGTTACGGATGATGGCAAGGCTTACGTGACGCTGGGGCAGGCCAATGCCGTGGCGGTTGTGAATCTGCAGGGGCGAGAGGCCAATCCGGTTGTTGGTTATATTCCGACGGCTTACTTTCCAACTTCCATCACGTATGACAAGGCACGGAAGCAGATTCTGGTGGCCGACGATAAGGGACTGGGATCACGCGGTAATACGACGATCAAAGAGAACGTGGTTGGCTACAACACGCATGGCGATATGGGAGTTGCGAACCTGATTGCGGAGCCGAACTCTGTCGAACTGGCGAAGTTCAGCAAGCAGGTCTTCGATAACAATCACTGGAACCTGACGACGAACATTGAAGTTGGGAAAGAGTTCATTGATCCGCGAGCTGCAGCGGTCGCTGTGCCCAAGCATATTGGTGAACCTTCGCTGATCAAGCACGTGTTTTTGATCATTAAGGAGAACCGCACCTACGACCAGATGCTGGGTGATGTGAAGTGGGGGAATGGTTCGCCTGAGCTGGCGATGTTTGCTTCCGCTGTGCCGAATCAGCATGCGATGGTGAAGCGGTTCCCGCTGTTGGACAACGTGTATGCGCCGAGCCGTCAATCGGCTGATGGTCATCCGTGGATTGGTATGTCGGGTTCGTTTTATTCCAACGACATTCTGTCGCCGGATTGGATTCGTTCGTATCCCGGTGGTGGTGCAGAGGATCCGCTGACCTATACGCCGATGGGATTTCTGTGGACGGGACTTGAGGCCAAGGGACTCACCGCGAAGCTGTATGGCGAATGGAGCAGCGGCGCTACGATTGCGCATAAGTCCGATGGTTCGGCTTATACGTGGACGGATTTCTATAACACGTCGCTATGCAAGGAAGGGAAGGCACCGGCTTCCAGCTGCGTTGTTCCGGATGATGCCATTCATGTGAGTTCGGTGATTCCTTCTGCTGCCAAGATCATGGACCCGCACTATCCGCCGTTCAACCTGAATATTCCCGATCAATATCGCGTGGATTATTGGATCAAAGATTTTCAGGCGATGGACGCCAAAGGAAAGGTACCTAACTTAACCATTCTTTGGCTTCCGAATGACCACACGGCAGGTGCTTCAAAGGGATTGCCTGATCCGATGAGTTACCAGGCTGACAACGATCTGGCGCTTGGCCGCATGGTTGAGGCGATTAGTCATAGCAAGGTGTGGGGAGATTCGGCCATCTTTGTTGAGGAAGATGATTCGCAGGGTGGGGCCGACCATGTGGATGGACATCGTCAACCGGTCTTTATCATCAGCCCCTACACCGTTGCGTCGCAGACTGCCGGAGAGGGCAAGGCGATCCACACGACGTATACGGCTGAGAACATCAACAGGACGATTGAAAACATTCTCGGTACGCAGCCGCTTACGCAGTTTGATCTGGTGGCATCGCCGATGTTTGACGCCTTCCAGAACACGCCTGATCTGACACCGTATGACGTTGTGCCTGCGGTTCTGCCGCTGGACCATGGGCCGGGGTTGAAGGGTACTCAGGCTGTTTTGTCGAATCCGATGGAGAAGGCGTGGTTCAAGGCCACGGCGACGGTGATGAAGGGTAAGTACGACAAGGCCGATGCGGTTGAGCCGAACTTCCTGAATCATTCCACCTGGTATGTGGTGACGGGATGGGCGCGTCCTTATCCCGGCGAAGATAAGGTGATGCTGCCGGGGCCATTGGTGAAGGTTGCGAAAAAATACAACGGCGATGGGGATGACGACTAAGTCTGACTTACTAAGTCAGTGCTTGTTACTTACGTTTGTTGTTTTGATTTGCGGCTTCGGCTTTGGCGCGGGCGATTTCTTCCATGCGTTGCGATAGCTGGCGTTCGCGGCCCTGGTCGGTGGGGCGGTAGTAGCGGCGATCTTCCAGGCCTTCGGGCAGGCATTGCATGTCGGCGACTTTGCCGGGGAGATCGTGCGCGTACTGGTAATCCTTGCCGTAGTTGAGGTTCTTCAACAGGCGTGTTGGGGCGTTGCGCAGATGCAGCGGGACTGGTTGTGCGCCGGTGGCGTTGACGTCTGCCGCGGTCTCGTTGAACGCGACATAAATCGCGTTGGATTTTGGTGCGAGTGCGAGATAGACGACAGCCTGTGCGAGTGCGAGTTCGCCTTCGGGTGAGCCGAGTAGATGCATTGCCTGTTGCGCGGAGAGCGTGAGGTTGAGCGCTTCAGGTGCGGCTAATCCTATGTCCTCTACGGCCATTCTTACGACTCGGCGCGCGACGTACATGGGATCTTCGCCTGCGGCTAACATGCGACGGAGCCAGTAGAGGGAGGCGTCGACGTCGGAGTTGCGCACGCTTTTGTGGAGCGCGCTGATGAGGTCGTAGTGCTGCTCGCCGTTTTTGTCGTAGAGGAGTGTGCGTTGCTGGAGCGCGTCGCCGACGGCTTCGCGCGTAAGCGCGGTTTCGCCGCGTCCGATGAGAAGCGATGCTGCGGTTTCGAGTGCGTTGAGGGCGTAACGGGCGTCGCCGTTGGAGAACGATGCGATGGCTTCGAGTGCGCCTTCGGCTGCGGTGAGTTGCAGGCTGCCGAGGCCGCGGTCTTCGTCGGTGAGGGCGCGCTGGAGGAGCGCTACGATCTCTGCGTCGGGGATGGATTGGAGCACGTAGACGCGGCAACGGGAGAGTAGTGCGGCGTTGACTTCGAAGGACGGGTTTTCTGTGGTGGCGCCGATGAGACGGATGGCGCCGCGTTCGACGAAGGGCAGGAAGGCGTCCTGCTGGGCCTTGTTGAAGCGATGGATTTCGTCGACGAAGAGGATGGTGCGGGAGCCGGAGGCGGCGGCGCGTTCCGCGTCGGCCATGACCTGCTTGATTTCTTTGATGCCCGCGGTGACGGCGGAGAACTCGATGAAGGTGGCTGAGGTGGCGCGCGCGATGATTTTTGCCAGCGTGGTTTTGCCGGTGCCGGGAGGACCCCAGAAGATCATGGAGCCGGGTTCGCCGCGGTCGATGGCGAGACGCAGGGGTTTGCCGGGGCCGATGAGGTGTTTCTGGCCTGCGAATTCGTCGAGCGTGGTGGGGCGCATGCGCTCGGGCAGCGGTATGTCGCGGCGGTTGAGCGGTGTGGTGGGTTCGAGGTTAGCGAAGAGACTGCTCATTTGAAGTTCCTTTGTTGGGATGCTTCGTAGAGCAGAAGGGAGCCTGCGACTGCGGCGTTGAGGCTTTCTGTGGGGCCTGTGGTGGCCAGGGTGATTTGCTTGTCGGAGATGGCGAGCATCTTCTCCGATACGCCTGCGCCTTCGTTGCCGATGACTAGTGCGATGGTGCCGCGGAGGTCGGTGGCGTGGGCGGCGTCGCCGTCTTTGGCTACTGCGGCGAGGAGTTGGGTGTCTATGGCTTTTAGGGCGGCCAGGAAGTCGGCGTCGCAACGGGGGAGCGGGAGGCGGAAGGCGGCTCCGGCGGCGGCGCGGAGGCATTTGCCGTTCCAGGGATCGACAGTGCCGGGCGTGAGTGCGACGGCGGAGGCTCCGAAGGCTTCAGCGGAGCGGATGAGGGTGCCGAGATTGCCGGGGTCCTGTAGGCCGTCGGCGATGAGGATGAGGTCGCCGGTGCGTGGGGCGTAGGGGAGGTTGGGGCGTCTGAGGAGAGCGGCTGCGCCCTGGGCGTTTTCGGTCTCGGTGGCGCTCTGGAACGCGTCTGGGGAAAGCAGCAGGACTTCGCGGGCGGCGTCTTCCGGGAGGTCGCGCAGGAGGTGCGCTAGGTCTTCGCGGAGGAAGAGGGTATCGAGTTGCAGGCCGCTGGCGATGGCCTCGCGGACGAGATGGAAGCCTTCGATGCCGATGTGGTCGGACTTGCGTGTGGTCAGCGCGGCGCGGAGGGCCTTGACGCGGGCGTTGGTGCGGCTTGTGATTCGTTCGGGCATTGCTCTGGTAAGTGTAGCGGGGCTTGCGCTTTGGCATTTCCGTAAGGGACAGGAATGCAGGTCCTTCAGCTCCGCTTCGCTTCGTTCAGGATGACGGCCTTTCGACCGTAGGAGCTTCGCTTTCGCGAAGCTGGTTGGAGGCTTGTGGCTGGAAGGGTTTGAGTTTGTCGTTGAGGTAGGATTCGTTGGGATTCTTCGCTTTGCTCAGAATGACAGGCGTGGTTTGGAACTTCCTGGGGATTAAGTTATTGCGGCTGCTTGCGTTCCGGTGTGGTTTGGGCGATGCTGCGAGGGAGGTTCTTCGCGGGACTTCGGGAGTGTGCATGTCGGCAGAAGTGTTGCGGATTCATCCGGATGAACCAGAGGCAGAGCTGGTGGGGTATGTGTCGCAGTGTGTGGAGCGTGGCCAGGTGGTGGCGCTGCCGACGGACACGTTCTACGGTCTGGCCGTAGACCCGGTGAATCTGCGTGCAGTGGAGCAGATTTACGAGTTGAAGAGCCGCGCGAAGCATAAGCCGTTGTCGCTGCTGGTGGGAAGTACCGCACAGGGATACGAACTGGCCCGGGGATTGGATAGCGCCTTTGACAAGCTGGCGGAACGATTCTGGCCGGGGCCGCTGACGATCATTGTGAAGGCTGGTTCGAAGCTGCCTCTGAGGGTGACGGCGTATACCGGCAATGTGGCGATTCGCGTGCCGGAAGCTCCGATTGCGCGTGCGGTGGTGGAACATCTGGGAATGCCGATCACGGCGACTTCGGCGAACCTGGCAGGGCATCCCGAGTGTAGCCACGCGCGGTGTGTACGCGAGCAGTTGGGCGATAAGATTCCGCTGATTGTGGATGGCGGCCCGACGGCGCGCACGGTCCCGACGACGATTGTGGATCTGAGCGGTGGCGGAAATTCGTGGATGATTCTGCGTGAGGGTGCGATCCCAACGCATGAGATTGCGCTGGCACTCCAGCACTAAGTAACGAAAGGCACATGGCACGACGATCCGAAAGACGGCAGCGCGGCGGCGGACATCCATTCCGAACGCTGCTTGTGGTGGTGGTGTTGATCGCCGCGGCGTGGTTTGCCAGTTTGTATGTGCGCATTGACCGCGTGGCGCAGGAAGATCAGGCAGCGCCCTCGGATGCGATTGCGGTATTTGGGGCGGCGCAGTATGTGGGGCGTCCGTCGCCGGTGTATCACGCACGGCTGGACCACGTGGTTTCGCTCTACGAACATGGCATGGCGCCTTACATTGTGACGCTGGGCGGTTCTTCGGATAAGAAAAACGGCCTGAGCGAAGGCGATGTTGGGCGGAACTATCTGCTGGCCAATGGCGTGCCGTATGACCACATCATTGCCGAAACGCGGTCGCTGGACACAGGCGAGCAGGTGGACCAACTGGCGCGCATTGCACGCGAGAACCAATGGAAGCGCGTGATTGTGGTGAGCGATGGGACGCATTTGTTCCGCATACGGGCGCTTTGCGAGCGCGAGGGCCTGAATGTCTTAACGTCTCCGCGTGCGGCCTACGGAAACCTGTCGGCGTGGGGACATTTCACACGCATTATGCATGAGATGTTGAGCTATACCTTCCTTCGTCTCCATGTGGAGGCCGGATGGGCGAAACGATGGATGGAAGGGAAGGAAGAGGCGTAGAAGCTGTCGTTCCGTTGACCGTTGGATGACGATTTAAGGATGACTTCGTCTTTTGGTTGAGGATTGCGATACCGGCATCTGCAAAGGTGCCGGAGTTGCGCCCTTGTATCCGGTACAATCTGAAGATGGCGGGGCCGCAGTGCTCCCGAAGCAGGAGCAGCGTTTGGTTTCACTTCCACGTCAGGTATTTCGCGTAAGCGCGGCTGGTTTGAGCGCAATTGCGGTGTTGGCCATTGCCGGTTGCGGCAATAACTATCGGCCAGTTGTCAGCGCGATCAATCCGGTTGGTCCTTCGACTCAGCCACTGGTCTACGCCACGGCGGTTGCCGATCCGGGCAACGGCAACGATGGTCTTGCGACAGTCGTTAATGTTTTTGGCGAGACGGTGGCCGCTACGGCTGCTGTGGCTCCTAGTCCTCTGTACTTCACGGTGGATTCCGGAGGCCAGGCTTATGTTCTGCATAGCGGCAATTCGCTCATCGACTCGTTTAGTGCTGCAGAAGGCCTGATGACGACGACGGTGAAGCATTCGTCGCTGGCGCAGGGTGTGAATCCGACTCAGATTACGACGAATGGCACTGCTGGACCGGTTTTCATCATTGAGCCATCGGTCAACAAGGTAGCTGTGCTGTCGGCAGGAACACCTCCGACGATCCGGCAGGAGCTGCCTGTACCGGCGAATCCCGTGTATACCATCGCCAATGCGAGCGCGACGCGTGTGTACACGCTGAGCCAGGGCGCGACTCCGGGCACGGGCCTTGGCACGGCGACGGCGATCGAGGCGGGTACGGGAACCGCGAACAATGCGATTTCTGCAAGCATTCCAGTCGGTATTAACCCTATCTACGGTGTGATGACGCCGGATGCGCGCCGCGCTTTTGTCTTGAATCAGGGCAGCGGTACGGTGACCGTGATTAACACGGTGGGCAACAACCTGGATAAGACCATCACGGTGGGAGCCAACCCGATCTGGGCAGATGTGGCTCCTGCGATCAATGAGATTGCTGTTCTGAACAAGGGCAATGGAACGTCTGCTGGGTCGCTGAGCATTATCAACGTGGCGCTCTGCAACCAGGTTGCGCTGCCGGGCAATGCGGCCTGCGATCCGAACAACCCGGCGGATGCCGCGAACTTTGGCACGGTACTTTCAACGGTTCCGGTGGGCGTGAATCCGGTGCAGGTAGCGATTCTGTCGGACCTGAGCAAAGCTTACGTTGCGAATGCCGATGGCACGGTTACGGTGGTGGACATGAACACCATGGTGGCCACCAAGACCATCACCGTGGGCGGTTCGCTGAACTGGATTCAGGCTGTTGCGGGTAATCCTACCGGCAAGGTGCTGGTGACCGCAGCCGATACGCAGACACTGACGATGATCCGGACGGATAACGACACTGTTTCGTCGACCATCCAGTTGCAGGGCAAGGGTATCGGCGTTCGTGTCTCGCAGTAAGTTCTTGATGAACTAAGAAAGGGGACCCTTCGGGGTCCCCTTTTACTTTGTGCTGATGGCGCTTTGGGCTTACGCGCCGATCATGAGGATGGGCAGGGTGGGGTTCTTCGCTCCGCCTTCTTCTTCCATGGTGACACCGAAGGTGCCTGCAACGACGCCCTTGGGAATGTCAGGCAAAACGATGCTGGCGTAGCCACGCTCGTCGGGGCGGAAGGTTCCTGCGGGGATGGGCGTGCGGCCTTCGCCTACTGGGATGAGCCATAGTTCGTAGACCTTGCCTGCGGGCAACTGGTCAAGGTTTGCGCCCTGGAAGATGAGCGAACCCGTCTCGGACACGTAGGTGACACGCGCGTTCGCGATGGGCTGCGAGCTTTGCTTTGTGAGCTGGAAACGCTGGGCTGCGCTGTTGCGCAGGACGTCGAGCACTCGCAATGAATTGTCAGACTCGGTGGCGATGTGCGCTGCCTTTGCGTTCGCCGTTGTGGCCGTCTGCTGAAGTGTTTCGGACTTATGCCACAGGCTGAAGGTGCTGGCGGCGAGACCTGCAGCCAAGGCCCATCCTGCCCACGGAAGAAGCCGGGTGAGGATGTTTCGCTGGGGCTCTTCTTCCTGAGAGGAGCGGAAGGGGAGCGAGGCTTCTGGCGACGGCGTGTAGCTATCGTCGCGAATGGCGCTGAGGCGTTCAGCTGCGGGTTCCGGCGCCAGGATCGGATCTGTCGCGATGGCGTGCTGCGCTGTAGCGCGATCGGCGACGGAATGGATTGCAGACTGTGATTTCTTGCCACGCGCAATCTGCTTCAGGAGACGCTGGCGGCAGAGTGCCGGCGGCGTGTGCTGTTCCGGTGTCAGCGACAGGAGGACGAGGTCGCCGTGGACGTTGGCCAGCTCTTTGCGAGCTTCGGGAGAGTGCTGCAGGAATTCCTGAAGACGCGTTTGCTCTTCCGGCAACAGCAGCTGCATGGCGTACAGGTAAAGGTCTTCGGCGGTGACGGGTTGTTGCCGGGTCATCCCTGCATGGCCTTTCTGAGCTGCAGCAGCCCGGTACGGATACGTGTCTTGACGGTTGGAGCAGGGTCGCCTGTTAACTCGGCAATTTCTGTGTGCGTGAGGCCGTCGAAGTAAGCCATGTCGAGCGTTTTGCGCTGTTCGGCGGGCAGACTCAGCAGCGCGGCGCGAGTACGTTCGAGTGTCGCGTTGCGATCCGATTCTTCTGAGAGACGGACTGCGGAGGGCAACTGGAACTCCTGCACCTGGGCCGCTGTTTTTTTGCGGCGCAGAGTATCCAACGAGCGATTGCGTGCGGCTACGGCAAGCCATCCGCCGAGCGACGCGGCTACGTCGTTGAACGACTCCGCTTGATTCCAGAGATGCAGGAAGACTTCATGCAAAACGTCTTCTGCAGAGGAAGGATCACGCAGGACGCGGAGTGCGACCGAGTAGACGAGCTTCGCATAGCGGTCGAAGAGTTGTGCCATCGCTGCTTCGTCACCGCGCTGGATGCCGCGGAGGAGGAAGTTGTCGTCGCTGGAGGGCAGGATCTCGCTCTCGCGGGAAAAGGAACGCGAGAAAGGTTCCGCGGGATTGGGGCGCGGTGTGATGTTGCCGAAAGAAAATTCTGATGATGATGCCATGGGCGTGGAAGAAGTCAGCGCGTCCTGAGGCGGTGTGCGTTTCCAGAACTGGATGCGAATCCGCAAAGGCGACCTGACCTCCCGTTGAGTGTAACCCGCAGGTGTGGGCTTTGCGCAATCTCTGCGAGGATGGAAATGGAGGCTGAAAGATGGCAAAGGTTCGGTTGGATAAGGCATTGGTGGAGCGAGGGCTGGTTCCTTCGCGAGAACGTGCCGCGAGTCTTATCCTGGCTGGCCGTGTGCTGGTGGACGAACAGAAGCAAACCAAGGCAGGCTTTGCGATGGCTGAGGATGCGGCGATTCGCATCCTGGGTGAGGACATGCCGTATGTGAGCCGCGGTGGATTGAAGCTGCGTGGCGCGCTGGATCACTGGAAGATTGATCTTGCCGGTCGACTGTGTGTGGACATTGGTGCGTCTACCGGCGGCTTTACGGATTGCATGTTGCAGGCTGGTGCTGTGGGTGTTTTGGCCGTGGATACGGGATACGGGCAGCTTGCGATGTCGTTGCGTATGGATGCGCGGGTGAAGCTGCTGGAGCGCACGAATGCGCGGCTGTTGGAGTCGGGCGTGCTGCTTTCGGAAACGGGCGCGTTGTCGAGTGATGTTGCGCCCAGTTTCTTTTGCATGGATGTTTCGTTCATCTCTGCGTCGCTGGTGATTGCTGCTGTGGTGACTTCGTTGACGAAGCCGGAGTCGCGCTGGCTGGGCGAGTGTGTGGTGCTGGTGAAGCCGCAGTTTGAGGCTGGCCGCGAATGGGTGGGCAAGGGCGGTATTGTGCGCGAGCCCGAGGCGTATCGCATTGCGACGGAGCGTGTGAAAGAGGCGATTCGTGTGGCAGGCGGGGAGACGGTGGAGGTGATTGATTCGCCGATCACCGGGATGGAAGGGAATCGGGAATTCCTGTTGTACGCGCGATTTGCGTGAGGTATTGGGCTGTGGCTTGCCTTTCAAACGATGATGAAGTTGATTTGTAAACGCGCTGCTGGTTGGGGCCAAGTACACTAAACAGGCATGCAGCACGTTGCCATTATTTCGAAGCCGCAGAAGCCGGAACTCGTCACCTTGTTGCCGGAGCTTATTTACTTTCTGAAGGAACGCGGCTTTGAAGCGCATCTGGATGAGACAAGCGCGGCCTATGTGAAAGAACACGGCATGCTTCGCGAGAGCATGGCGGGTTGTTGTCCGTCGCTGGTGATTGTGCTGGGTGGCGATGGGACGTTGCTGTCGGCTGCGCGAGCGTTTGCCAAGACGGATACGCCGATTTTGAGCGCGAATCTTGGTTCGTTAGGTTTCCTAACGGAAGTTCCGCTATCGGAAATTTATAAGACATTCGATGCCTGGCAGGAGGGATCCTGCTCCGTGGATCAGCGCAGCATGATGCATGCGGAGCTGTGGCGCGATGGCGAGGTGTACCAGGCGTGGGATGCGCTGAATGATGTGGTGATCAGCAAAGGCGCGATTGCGCGTATGGGCGATTACTCGATTCAGATTGGCGGCCAAAGCGTGGCACGGTTTCGCGCGGATGGCATGATCGTGGCCACTCCGACAGGCTCGACCGCGTACAGCCTGGCGGCGAATGGGCCGATTGTGATGGGCAGTGTGGATGCCATGGTGGTGACGCCGATCTGTCCGCATCTGTTGACGCTGCGTCCAATTGTGACGCCTGCGGATACGGAGATTTGCATCTCGGTGGTGGGGATTGCTGACCAGACATTTCTGACGGTTGATGGGCAGGAAGCCGTGGAGCTGAAGCTGTCGGATGAGGTGCATTGTTGCCGGTCGCAGTACTCGGTGCGGTTGATCCGGTTGGGCGAGCATGGTTTGTTTAATGTGCTGCGATCGAAGCTGAAGTGGGGCGAGCGGTAGGTCTCCCGACCGTAGGTGGAATGACGGGCGTTGGCGTGGCTATTCCTGTCATTACAGGATGTAGCATCAATGCAGACGCGATTCCTTCTGAGTTCTTCCTCGCGTATTTTCCTTTCGAGTTTTGCCTTTCATGTTGAAACAGTCTCGCAGTCTTGTTGCCGCCGCAGTTCTTGCGTGCGGCATGTCCGTTCATGCGCAGAAGACGCCGATTCAGATCACGGCTGATCTGACCGAGGGCGTTCGCCACCTGTATCACGCGGAGATTGATATTCCGGTGAAGCCGGATTCGACTGCGGACCTGATCACACCGAAGTGGATTCCTGGAACGCATGCTCCGGGTGGACCGATTGGCGCGATTACGGGCGTGGTGTTCACGGGCAATGGCGAGACGCTGAAGTGGCGTCGCGATGATGTGGAACTGGCCGAGTTTCATGTGACTGTGCCGAAGGGCGTGACGTCGATCCATGCGCATCTGGACTGCATCATTCCGGGACGCGTGACGTCAAAGATGAGCGTGCTGGAGTGGGAGCACCTGATGCTGTATCCCGCGCACGTGCCGGTGAAGGAGATTGCGATTCAGCCTTCTGTGACGGTGCCTGCGGGATGGGGTACGGGTACAGCGCTGAAGCCGGTGGGTACGGTTCCGACTCCGAAGACGACGGGCGTTCTGGAAGGCGCGCATACGCCTCCTGCTGACGCAGTGACGACGAAGTATGACGTGACAACGGTGGAGCAGTTGGAAGATTCGCCCGTGATCACGGGCAAGTATTTCCATGAGTTCGCGCTGGCTCCGGAGATTTCGCCGAAGCACTTTCTTGATGTCGTGGCGGATGAGCCGGAGGACGCGAAGATGCGTCCGGAGACGCTCGCTGAAATTGGAAACCTGGTGCGCGAGGCGGATGCGAACTATGGCTCGCATCATTACAACGAGTACCACTTCCTGCTGACGCTCTCGGACCGCGCGGGCGGTGAGGGGCTGGAGCATGGCCAGTCTTCTGACAACGGTACGGGCGAGAAGGGCTTTGCGGACGACGTACACCAGTTGGCTGAAGCTGACCTGCTGGCGCATGAGTTCACGCACTCGTGGAACGGCAAGTATCGTCGTCCTGCGCGGTTGTATCAACCAGATTTTGCTACTCCGCAGCAGGGCGACCTCATGTGGGTTTATGAAGGCATGACGCAGTACTGGGGCAATGTCCTGGCGGCGCGTGCAGGGCTGAAGAATGCTGAGGGATACCGCGATCTGCTGGCGCTTTCTGCGGCGCAGTTGGATTACAAGCGTGGCCGTAACTGGCGTTCGACGGAGGACACGGGCATTGCAGGAAGCCTGATTCGTGGAGGCAATCCGCAGTGGATGAACTGGCGTCGTGGACAGGATTACTACCAGGAAGGCGAGCTGGTCTGGCTGGATGCGGATACGTTGATTCGCAAGCTGACGGATAACAAGAAGTCGTTGACAGACTTTGCGAAGATCTTCCTGGGCAAGGGCGGCAATACCGGACCGTTGATTGTTGGGTATGAGTTCCCCGAGATTGTTGCTGATTTGAACCAGGTGGTGAAGTACGACTGGGACAAGTTCCTGCGCGACCGCATCAATGGCGTAGATCCGCAGGTGGATCTGGACGGCATTGAGCGCGGTGGCTACAAGCTGGTGTACCAGGATCATCCGAGCAAGAGTGAGCGGATGTTGGCGGGCAGCCGTCGCGGTGGTTTGAATGTCTGGTACTCACTGGGAATGCGCGTTTCCGGTGAGGGCTTGATCGGCGATGTGCTGTGGGATGGGCCTTCGGACCGCGCGAAGCTGGCTCCGAGCGAGAAGATTGTCAGCGTGAATGGACAGGCTTTCTCCGCCGATGCATTGAAGGCTGCGATCGTGAAGGCGAAGACTGACCCTGCGCCGATTCATCTGCTGGTGCAGCAGGAGGACGCGATTCTGCCGGTGGATGTGAACTATCACGACGGTGAACGCTATGCGGTGCTGGTGCGGCAGGAAGGAACGCCGGCCTACCTAGATGACATCATCAAGCCGCTGACGAAGCCTGAGACTGCAACGAAATAGAACATCGAAAACCAACAAAGCCCGTCTGCGAGATTTGCGGACGGGCTTTTGCTTGTTGAGAGGCAGAAGTTTGCGCTTGTTGACCTGTGTTTGTCCTGCAACGAAACATAACCGCAACTTCCTGCAGCGAAGTGCGTTCTAACGAAATATGGGCAGGCCGTTTCGATCGAGGGGCCGCAAGCCCAGCGGAGTTTGGATTATGCGTTG